>Ga0209164_1001572_pt1 | contig 28491 bp, 23 predicted proteins | sample MTBNYHSulfiMetaG_FD_187458 | JGI IMG/M metagenome (GOLD analysis project Ga0209164, IMG submission 187458) | Enrichment culture microbial communities from rom New York Harbor, USA that are MTBE-degrading - MTBE-NYH (New York Harbor Sulfidogenic)... | ecosystem: Environmental > Aquatic > Marine >... | reverse complement strand
AACAAAGTAGCGGCTTGTTGGTTCACACTGCGGATTTGTCTACATCAAACCATCGGATTCTCTACGAGCCTATTCTCCTACCGTTTCTTTTCATCTTGTAGCTCATTACCGGCCTGGTGCCATGTGTCCCAGCCTACCCTGGCAGCGATAAAGGGGTCAAGGAGTGCATCACCCAGTTCGCCATGGAACACGGAAGCCAAGGAGGCCGCCGGTGACGCCGTGTCCAAGACATTGCGTAGTGAGTCAAGAGCAGCGATTGCTTGTTCAAAGGTAGCTGAGGGAAAGTTACGGCGGAACTCCTTTGCTGCTTTAACAGCATTCGCGTATTTCTGGGCATCTATGACCCTTCTCCGGCCACAATTGGAGCACTGTCTGCGCCTCGGATTGTCTACCCGGTCGTCAAACTCATGGCCACAGGCTAAACACTTATACCGCATTGAAATTCATCACCATTGGTGATATAATTCCAGTATAACCAGAGTCTATTATAGCAGGGAGGTGTACCAACATGGAAGAATTAGAATCCAGGCGAACGGACAATAAAGTAAACCAATACGTAGCTCTGAAACTTCTCGGCGTTATTCGCGTCTCCAACGAAGACCTCACTCGTGGCTATGGCCCTGCCACCCAAGAAAACGAAGCGATAGCCGACGCCCTTGCCAATAACTATGAGTTAATTCGCCCCCGCATGGTTGTCGAACCGGCGACTATCAATCTGGAGGAACGGGAATTGTTCTGCCAAGTCCTCGCCGAAGCGATAGAACTCAATAAGGCTGGCAAGTGTGACGGCTTAGTATTTTCTAGGGTTGACCGGCTCAGCCGGCAGTTTGATAGTGCCCTACAAATTGCCCTCGATTGCCGAAAGCGTGCTCTAACACTACGCTTCGTGAGAGAAAATGAATGGCTCCACCCTGATGATGAGCCCATTAATTTCGTCATGTTCATCCTGCACGCTCTGGGAGTAGACACTAAAACCAAAGTCGATAGAGTTAGCCTCAGGCAAGGGCAACACCGGGCAGCAGGGGCAGGTAAACTGCCCGCCGGTGTCGGCCCGGGGTTTCTCGGGTACACCCTGGTTGGCAAGCACTTTGAGCCTAATTCATTTATCACTGTCTGTGATGAGGTTCTGGAAAGAGGCTACAAAGGCGATACTATCAACCAAATCACCAGGGACTTGCAAGGTCGTGGTATTCGAACACCCTCAGGCAAGCTAATTACCCGCTCCACAGTTGCGCAGATTCTACGCAAAGCTAGGCGCTACGCCGGAATTTGGGACTGGAAAGGGCATGAGATAAGAGGTTTAATACCCCCTCGAATCTCTGAGCAGAAGGCCGATGTAATTCTGGCGAACCTGAAACGCAACCGTGAGCGGAGCTTTGGCTTTAACAAGCGGAAATGGCTAACGAGTCGAGTAATCTGCGGTTTGTGCCGGACCAGGAAATACAGCCTACAAGAAAAACGATATTGCCATTGTACCCGCTCAGAACCACTGGAAGCGAACCCGCCATGTCCTAATGTTAGAATCCGCTGGCTGAAATTAAGTGATAGGGTGTGGAATTTGCTCTTGGCTAATTTGGCTCATCTTGATACATTGCTTTTAGCGGTGATAGCTAGGCGAAGGGAGTGGGAGCAGAAGAGTAAAGACATCGAGTGCCAACACCAGGAAATCCAAAAACAGGCTGAGAGGCTACAGCAGCAACGTCGCCTGTTCAGTTGGCAGCACGCACATGGAATCATCACCGATAAGGAACTGTTGAACGCCACCAAGGACATTCAGGCTAAGGCTGGATTACTGGAGAAGCAACTTTTCACCTTGAAACAGTTTCTTGAGGAGCAAGGGCCGCCAGACCTGGCTACGATTAAAAAGTGGATGGAGTGGTGGCCCGCAGTTGTGGCGGTTAATTTTGAAAATGCCAGCAACGATGTGAAGGAAACGCTAGCTGAGGCTATTGATCTCAACGTGACGATATTCCCTGCGGATTCACCTTCACCCGATTCTTACCGCCTGCAACTAACTGCGAACATTCCCCTCAGCATTGAGGGCATCATTGAGAGCCCCAACAAGCTGTCAATGGTGTTCACGCCACCACCGTGTCCAGGTGTGCTACAGTGTTAAACTCGGTAGGTATGAGCTTCTCATAGTCGGGATAGTTGCCATCAGCACCACGCCACTTGTAGCGTATTGCCTCGGTGTCTATGATTAAGCTCATTCCGTCAAGGCTGTCCCCGCTTTTCTCAAAGCCCAGTCTAACCCTCTTTGCCTTGCGTAAGGCATTGGCTATTCCCCGCAAGTCCTCACGGCTTACCAGGGCTTGCCCTTCCCCCTCATCATAGTCAAGGGTAACTACCGCCAGCCTGAAACCATCAGCACTAACCAGCTTGAGCTTCCCCTCTTTCGCCGTGAAGTTGACGCATTGGAGAACTGGTCTATTGTCGTCTTTGGCGGTAAAGGGTAGCACCCTGTTGAGTGCTTCCGATAGCTCCAGGCTTCCGATATTCGGCCTGACGGCGTTATCAGGGCTTACCCTGACATCGGCGATGGTCATCGGCGTCTTATCGCCAATCCACACCAGGTCGTCAAGGTAGCTGGTATTAGCTCCACAGACTACCTTTAGCTTTTTGCCAGTAACCCGCACCCCGCTGGCATTACCGTTAGCGGTAGGGACTACCTTCACGATGTTGCTACCGCTAAGAGCTTTCAGGTAACCGAGCAAGCCTTTACGCCCGATGGTGAAGTCGAGTAACATTAGCCTGTCGGCCAGTGCTCGACTCAGGGCGTTGACCAGCATCGCCTTATGCGAAATAAAGCCTGAGCCTGAACGCTTGCCCACGATATTCAATTGTTCTATTTGAACACCCCCTTTGGCTATCTGGCAGTCGGGCAAGTTCTGCCAGCTTCGCCTGTTAGTAAGTCCCGCATAGCTGCGTCCCGCTAGCCTATGCGGTGCTTCCACTATATATATCTCCGAAAGTGCCTTAAATCGTCAGATTAGTTCTAGCCTTTTTTGCTCTTTTTGTCGCCACCATCTCAGGTATTCCCTGTCTCTACCGCTCAGGGCTTCCCCCCTGTGTAGCTTTAAGGCTATCTCTACCAGCCTGGGCTTGTAGCCAATCTGCCAGAGGCTATCCCTGTCCCAGGCGTCAAGGTCTAGGCTTTTTGGGTCGGCTATCAGCTCTCCCAACTCAGTTAGATTGCCTTCACTGTCCAGTATAGGCTTTGACAGGTATTCCAGCTTGATAGCCTTTGGACATTCACTGTATAAGTCCCCTGACCGGCATTTTTGCCTTTGTGCCTTGCTACAGCTATGGCAGTCCAGTCCATTATTGAGCCTGTAGTATGCTCTCCAGTAGTCGGCCACGGCTCGGCTGGCTATCCTGTGCATCGTGCCTATCATGAACGGCTTGTGTCCGTTATTCCGCTCGGCTACAGCTATGGTCAAGATAATGGTATGGAGCAAGTCCTCTCTATCCTGTGCCATAGCTTTGTTAGCGTGTGCTGAAGCTACCTTATAATAAGTTAGCCATTCGCCGTCCAGGTGGTCATAGCCGTTGCCGTTATGGTCGGCTTGCCTTTGCCTTCGCCGTGAGCTAGACTTGATATGGCGGGGCTTTGTTGTGGATGTCTGGCAAACTGCCAGGTATGAGCACCACTGGCAAACGCCCTGCCTCTCGTTTAACATCCAGACTCTATGACAGTGGCTACAGTATCCTTGAGGTCGGTTGTGGTCGCCGTCTGGCGCTGCTGGTGCCGTTATTACTGTTACCATCGCTTACCCCCTTTTGAGCTTATTTGCCCTCAGAGGCAAGCGTTCAGGTCAAGGCTTCCGATGTTCAGTTGTTAAGGTGCTTATTGCGCTTTGGCACTTTAAGCATGGCACAAAAAGACTTTACGAGATATTTGAAAACATAGCGATTTAATCTTCTCCCTCCCCCAGGACGGCAGCAATGAAAATAAACGAAAGCGCTGAAGGGTCGGGTATCTGACAGCAAGGGACAAAGAAACAGGGCTTCAAAACGAAGCCCTGTAATCAGAATCTGCGGGTCATGTGTCAGAATAATAAAGACTTACGGCTTCCGCCGAGCTTTAGTCGATGCTTTTTTCGTGTAATGGTGGTTCTTTCGCATGTCCCGGAAGTATTCCCCGTCAAACTGAGGATAGAGGACTCGGTGAGGATTAGACCATTCGTGGTCGGGGGCTGTGATGCCTTTTCTGGAGAGCCGGTAGTAGCGCCTTGGCTCGAAGTCTCCATAATAGTCCTGCGGAGTCGACGTCTCCTCCTCACCGGTCGGCTCAACCCATTGCAGCTTTTTAAGTATGTTGAAATACATGATGAAGCTGTGATAGCGGCATTTCACTAGCTTGTAGGGTATGCGCCGCAGGTGCCAATCAACTCGCTCGGTGTATTCGGCATCTGTGTAAGGCTCCAGCCCTCTTTTTATGCGATCTTCTTGCTCATAGGCAACTGCATCTTCAGCGTAGGCGATATGGATGGCCAGCTTATAATGGTGAAAGATATCGGCCTGGGGCGAGCCGCGGTCAGGATCGATTTGTGGCCTACCCTCCGGACTATGTCCAAGAAGAAACTCTCTGATAAACCAGCCGCAGCCGAAAGGTCTCAAGAACCCGCCTCTATTCGGTCTGAGTTCCATCTATCCCTACCTTCTTGCCCCATAGTCTGTCATACCAGTCTTTTAGCTCCTCGCCAGCCACCTTTCTGTATTTCGCAGTGGTGTTGAATGAGACGTGGCCCAAATGCTCTTGTAAAAGTCTGAGCCCATCCCCAGAATCATCAAACTTTATCGCATGAACCGCGAAGGCGTCCCTGAGACGGTGGGGACTGGCGTTATGGATTTTGCCAGTCTCGGGGTTAACCAGTTCGGGCAGTCCGGCTTTTTCAGCACATTCTCTAATAATCTGCCAGGCCCTATGTCGGTTGACGCCAAAGAGAAGGGTCTTTCCTCCCCGTTTTACCGCACCTCCTCGTTTGATATAGTCCTTCAGCATCTCCAGCGTCTCGCTATCAAGAGGCAATCTCCTCATCCTTCGGTGCGTCTGCTCTCTGGCTACAGCCTCTTTCACTTTAGTGCCGCACCTGGGACAATAAGAATGGCTCTTTCCCAATCTGGCGCCGCATTTAGGGCAGGCAAGCTTAATTCGTGACTTAAGGTGCTCAATAGTCACCATACCCTGGGTGAAGTCTATGTCTTCCACCCTGAGAGCCAGAGCTTCGCTGATACGGCAGCCCAGCCTTGCCAGAAGCTGGATGAGAAGCTTATCTCTCATACAGGTGGCAACACTTTCAAGGTGCTCAATTTCATCCATTTCAAGGTAAGCTTTCACCGCGCCTTCCTGTCCTTCGCAGTTTCTGGGATTCTGGACGATTTTTTCTGTTCAGCCTGCGAATTGCAAACCCCAGGTTATCAGCCGGTGAATTCCTCTGGTGCACGCGGCTGATATCTGATTGGGCAAGGTTGACGTAGCCCCTCAGCACCTCCAGGCTCGAGTGCCCCAGGATGCGTTGCAGGCTAAAAACGTCTCCACCGTTTCGGAGGAAGGTAACCGTCATGGTATGCCGAAAAGTGTGGGGGCTTACCCGGACGCCCGTGATGCCCGCCTTCTTCCCGTAACGCTCCACTATGGCCTCGAGCCTGTCTTTGGTCAGGGGATAACCATCACGCGTAAGAAATAAATGGTCGTACCTGGGGATAGCCGGCTCAGGCCGATAGCGATTCAGGTACTTCCAGATTGCCTTCTGCACCCTGGCTCCGATAGGCACGAGCCTCTCTTTGCATCCTTTGCCCCAGACTTTAAGCAAGCGACTGTCAAGGTTAACATCGGTAAGTCCCAGACCAGTAAGCTCGCTACAGCGGATGCCGGTATCAAGCAAAGTCAGGATCATCGTGTACTCCCGGTAGCCGGTAGGAGAGGTTGTATCAATACCCTCGAAGATTTGGCGTAGCTGTCCCTCAGTAAAGATAGGGATGACCTTTTTGGGTGCTTTCGGTACTTTTAGCCTGGTGAATGGGTTTTCCGTGATGAAGCCCTCCCTCTCCAGCCACGCCCAGAAGGATTGCAACGCCCGCATGTAACCATTTACAGTATGCCCTGATAGGTGTCCCGCCTGCGGCTTGGTGAATCGGTGATGAGCAAATCGGGGGCGCTCCCTCAGGTAGACGCTAAACTGACGAAGTTCATTAGTCCCGATTTCGGCCACATCGGTAGGAAGGCCACGCTCGGCGAGAAACCCTTCTAAGTAACGGACGGCAGCTTCGACGATAGCTACAGTGTTGACACTTTTCCCCTCGCTCAAAGAGGAGATTCGGTAACCATAGACTAACTTCTCCAGCCGGCAACTGGATTCCTTCTGGAGGATGTCATTCAGCAACTTGTCCAGGCTTGCATCATCCACCGTTGATATGCCTCTACTGGTAAACCACAATCTCTTTTGATATTATTTTGACAGAGCCCGAGATTTGATGCACCGACATTGCTACGTTGAAATGGCGACATTTTGGTGACAGAAATGAGCAGAGTTCAGCGCTTGCCTAAGCTGGATTACAAAAAAGCACGGATTAGTAAGAGGGTCAGACAGCGTGATAAGGCTGCCATTCTGCACGCTTACGAGGAGGCGATGGCAAAGGGGGCCGACCGAGCTGAGACATTGGAGAGGCTGAGTAAAAAGTATGACAGAGGCGATAGGCAGATTGAAAGGTACATCCAGCAAGCCAGAAAGGAAATGAAAGACACACAGGAAGGGGAGGTCGGTCGCGTTCTGGTTACCGATGATACACATCGAGCGCTTACGTTGCACTTTGAGGCTGTCAGGAAGACGATCGGCGTATGGGTTGAAAAACTACGCCCGCCTTCAGACGAGGACCTGCGCGATGCCCGGCAGGGAAAGCTTAATGGCTGGGGTGTTATCGCCGAGGTAACGGCCAATGGACATGGTTCGGCAACACCTGCTATGGGGAAACATCTCCTTTTTGATTCATTGCAGCACCACCTGGTGCCTCCCTTAGTTGAGGAAGACTTCTGGGATAAGTCCAGTCAATTGGTTGGCCTGGCGCTGAGTTTTCTAAGCGGGGCCGCGGGTATTTATCGTGAGCTATCTAAAGCTGCCGAAGAAAGAAGCGGTCTTGGTATTATTACCGCAAGTTGGCAAGAGGGACCCGTTACCGGCCTCACTACGGACTTTATCCAGACGCTTTACGAGCATACCCTGGGTATCACTGACTTCAGCGGCTGGACGCACTCCGCCTGGGCAGCGTTATGGCCGGTAACCGGAGGGCTGATAATAACCTGGCCGAACGAAGGGGTGCGTCTACTGCGGCGTCTCGGCTTAGACCCAATCATTGAGGAGACGCATTGGCCTCTCACGGGAGGACCTTTTATGCTCCCGCGGCATTCAAGGGAAAGGATAGCCTACGGTGACGCCAGACTGGATAGTCCCTGTCGGGTCGCCTTTCTGCTGTGCTTCGGAACGACAGTAATCGCCACAGCTTCTCGGTGGGAGCAACTGGCGCCTTCGGAAGAAGCACACCGGGCTATTATAGCGGATTGTGCTTCCTGGCAGAGGGCGACTTCTCTTGCCCGAGCACGGAATGGGCTTGACGCGCTCAGCCACGAAGTTCAAATTGCCCTGGAGTCCGTTCTTTGTGAGACCTCGTTTCCAGGCAGGTGCGCCCGATGCCCCTGAGCACTGCCACCGTTCAGTATCTGGCATTGCATGGACTATTTCCTGACTGACCTCGCCGACGTCTGAGGACAAAGTTGAGATTATCCACCGGGCTTGCCGTCATATGGGCTCGCTTAACATCCATATCAGCCAGTTCGCAGTAGCGCCTGGTCATCTCCAGGCTGGCGTGTCCCAGCATTCTCTGGAGGCTGAAGACATCACCGCCATTGCGCAGGAACTTGACGGCGGCGGTATGTCGCAGGGTATGAGGTGAGCACCTGACCCCCTTCAATCCTGCCTTTCGGCCATAGTAAGCCATAATCTTTTCCACCCTGTCTTTTGTCAAAGGCTTACCGTCTTGGGTAAGGAAGAAAACGTTGCCACTGGCTGCCAGCGGCTCGGGCCGGCAGCGACTGATATAGCGCCAGAGACAGCGCTGGACCTGCTTACCTATCGGGACAAGCCTCTCCTTATTTCCTTTGCCCAAGATTTTAAGCATCCCGTCTTCCAGCCACACATTCTCCAGCTTCATATGACACATCTCGGATACCCTAATGCCGGAATCCAGCAAAGTCAGTATGATGGCGTGGTCGCGATAGCCCTCAGGAGTCCTGGCATCTATTACGTCGAGCAGCTGCTGGATCTGGATATCATTGAAGGTGGGAATAACTTTTTGGGGTGGCTTGGGAATCTTTACCTTGTCAAAGGGGTTCTCCTGGATTATCTCCTCGGAGACAAGCCAAGAGAAAAAGATTCTCAGGCTGCGCAGGTAGCAGTTGATGGTATGTCCCGAGAGCCCCCTGTCCTGGACATGGTTGAGGCGGTGATTGGAGAAACACCGCTTCTGTTGAAGGTGGAGAGTGAACCCCCGGATTTGATGCTGAGTGACCTGGAGCACATCCGTGCTCTGTCCTTCGGAAGAGAGGAAATCCTGGAAGTAGTTCACACTGTTGGTGACGATAGCTGTGGCGTTTGGGCTCTTTCCTTCCGTGCCTGCGCAAAGCTGGTAACCATGAAGTAAATTTCCTATATCCGTGCAAAAATTTGTCGAAGCAAGCGCCCCCATTTTACAAAGCTGGTTTTTTGGGGTAAAATAGGCACGAAATGGGGCGGTTAGCTCAGTGGTTAGAGCGCTTGCTTCACACGCAAGAGGTCACTGGTTCAAGTCCAGTACCGCCCACCATCGTGAACAATAGAGGGAACCAACAAAGTCTCCCGAGACGCCATACCTGCTAGTAGTGGGGGAATATATTGTAAAGAAACGTCGGAGCCAGCGACTCTCACTTCTCTGACAAAGCTCTTAATAAAGGATTTCCGCTCAGTCAGCGGGCTATCATCCAGCAAAAGCCGCATATCTTCAACGCAACCCTGGACTGTCTCCATATCGGCAAGCTCCACTTTCCTGTCTGAAAGCAGGTTCTCCAGTTCCAACCTTGTCGCATTTAGCTGTTCCTGGTGTTGCCTGAGTCGCTGTATCCGCGGTGCCAGGTCAGCAAGCTGTAAGCTACCGGTCTCCAGCGCGTCATATAATCTCTCCAGGCGTTGATTAATATTATCTATCTCCCTAGATACAACATTCAGGTTCTCCCGGTATTCACTGGCGGCAACATCCATCTCCTCATTTACCAGGCGTACCAGCTCTCTAAGGTTTTCAAAGGTGAGGACGTGTTCTTTTATCTTACGGATAACCGCTTGCTCAAGCTTGTCTCTGCGGACATATCGAGCCGGACAAGACCCGGCTCCCTTTTTCTGAAGAGTGCCACATACGTAATAGTGGAATATACCTCCTTTGGCATCCTGTCCGATAAGGGTCTTCCCGCAGTAGCCGCATTTTGCCAGGCCGCTCAACAGGTAGTTGCTGGCAACCCTCTTCGGGTGTATAGTGATAAAAGCTCTTTCCCTCAACTTTTCTTGAACCAACCTGAATGTGACATGATCTATAATAGCCGGAAGCGCATTTTCCACGCGTACCGGAGACAAATTGCGGTTGCTGCTCCGACCCCATACCAGAGTCCCGATATAAGCTTCGTTCGTCAGTATCTTATATACTGTGGTTTTCCCCCAGCTGTTTCCCCTGGGGCTGATAATACCTTCCCTATTTAGCTCCTTGGCAATATCGATCAGCCCTTTGCCGTCAATAACACTGTTGAAGACGCGTTGAACGATCTGTGTCTCACCTGGCTCAATCTCAAGTTTAGGACGCTCCCTACCACCATCATTAACCCTGACTTTTCTGTAGCCATAGGGCGCATAGCTGGCTACATAGAAACCACGGGAGGCGCTTTCCCTCATTCCCCTGGTCACCTCTTCCCCGAGATTAGCCGAGTAGAACTCATCCAGGCTTTCAATCATAGCCTCAAGTAATCTGCCGGTAGGGGTATCTTCAAAGGGTTCGGTAATGGAAGTTACCTGTACCCCGGCTTTTCTCAACATGGTCTTGAAGACGATAGAGTCTTCCCTGTTCCGGGCAAACCGAGAGTATTTCCAGACCAGGATGATATCGAATGGTTTTGATGTGCGCCTGGCCTGGGATACCATATCCCGGAACTGAGGCCGCTCTCAGCCTCGTCAATAAACTCTTTTACCACGTAGTAACCATTCCTCTTAGCATACTCCCTCAGTGCCTTAAGCTGCGCTGAGATAGACAGGTCGACATCCTGCCTCTCTGAAGAAACCCTGGCATATATCGCTGCTTTTAAAAAATGCGGTCCGAAGAACCAATATAAGTCTAAGGGAACCATCTTAAATATTTAGGAAATTTGACAAAGATGATGCGGCTAGCTAAATTATTCGTTACCGAGTAATGCCCATAATGTCGATCTCTAATTATGGCTAACCGGGGTAAGGAGGTGAGATGTTATCAAAGGATGAACTGAAATCGAAAGTCTGCCAGGAGATAGACAATAAGAGCGAAGAAATTATAGGGGTGGCAACGGCTGTCTTGAATAGCCCCGAAACCGGCTTTCGTGAAGTAAAAACTTCGCGCCTTGTCACTCAGAAGTTTACAGAACTGGGGATATCATATCGAGATGGCCTTGCTATTACTGGCGTCAAGGGGATGGTGCACGGGGGTACGGATGGTCCCACCGTAGCGATTTTAGCCGAGTTGGATTCACTATTAGTCCCTAACCACCCAAAGGCTGACCCCAAAACAGGTGCAGCCCATGCTTGTGGTCATCATGCCCAAATAGGGATGCTCTTTGGCGTGGCGGCAGCATTAATTGGTGCTGGAATTCTGCCCTTTCTAGCCGGGAAGGTAGTATTTATGGCCGTGCCCGCTGAAGAATATATCGAGCTTGAGTTCCGGAATAGTCTGCGCAAGCAAGGTAAGCTTTCATTCTTGGGAGGAAAAGCAGAGCTTATCAAGCTGGGGGAGTTTGATGATGTCGATATGGCGATGATGACGCACACCGCTACCCCGGAGACGAAGAAACTTGCCCTGGGTGGGACAAGTAATGGGTCGGTAGCCAAGCAGATCCAGTTCGTCGGGCGGCGTGCTCACGCTGGGGGCGCACCTCATCAGGGAATAAACGCACTCAATGCAGCTATGCTTGCCCTTTCCGCCATTCATGCTCAGCGGGAAACCTTCCGCGATGATGACGCCATAAGGGTACACCCCATTATCACTTATGGAGGGGAAGCAGTGAATGTTGTTCCTGCCGATGTGCGTATGGAGACCTTCGTCAGGGGCAAAACGATAGAGGCTATTAAGAATGCTAACTGTAAAGTAGACCGTGCTCTTAGAGCCGGGGCAATGGCTATGGGGGCTAAAGTGCGCATAACTACGCTTCCTGGCTATCTGCCTATGAGCAATGACGCCAACGTGCAGAAGCTGTATCGAGCGAACGCTATCTCTCTCGTTGGAGAGAAAGAACTGGACCGACCAAGACATGGCTCGGCATCTACGGACATGGGCGATGTAAGCCATATCATGCCTGCCATTCATCCCTTGGCCGGGGGGGTTGTAGGGACGATTCATAGCCATGATTATCTTGTAGAGAATTATGAGACTGCTGTACTCAATCCTGCTAAAGCTATGGCGATGACAGTTATTGACCTGCTGGCTGATAATGCTGCCAAGGGAAAAGAAGTTTTGGCTAAAAGCAAGCCCAGAATGACTAAGCAGGAGTATCTTGATTTTATGGAGAGCCTGCTCACCGAAGAGGATTATGAAAGCTAGGCTAAATACTCATCTCCAGGCAATGATACGCATGATCAAAGCATGAGGCTCCTAGAATTGAAGCACGCATCGTCCGGGTTACTGGAATGGGACTAGACAGGAATACGAATCTGTTGGTATGATACACATTCTAACTAAGTAACGAAAGGAGAAAAAGACATGGCAAAATGGGCAGACTTGGCAAATGAATTGAGAAGCAAACTATGGTTAAAGACACATCCCATAGGGTACAAGCGCTTTGAGAACCCGGATGAACTGGATAAAATACCAGACCTGAAGCGCATGGAGCACTTTTTTGTCTTCTGCCAGATGATAGCACAGGCCAGAAAACTGGGACTCACGGTGGGGGCTAAAAACACAGACCCGGCATACTCTCACTGTGCACGAATCCATGGTCTCAAAGCAGTTCCTCCAGGCATGGATACCCCGGTGCATGGACTCAGATGGTGTAGCAGCTGGGAGGATGAAAAGAAGCGATTTGAAGCATTCCCCAGGATAATGGCTGGCGGTGGGGTGGTGCTTGCTCCATTATCGACGATAACATTCGAGCCTGATGTTATCCTTATCTACGGAGACCCCGCCCAAATTATCTTGATAATTCAGTCTATGCAAAGGAAAGAGTTCGAACGTTTCCAATTTGCCTGTATTGGTGAATCCTCTTGTGCGGACTCACTGGCCGAGTGCTACTTAACAGGAAAGCCAAAGGTGGGACTGCCGGGTGTCGGAGAGCGTGTGTTTGGTCATGTTAGAGAGGATGAGCTGGTGATTGCCCTTCCCCCTCCTTATTTGAACAAGGCGCTGGATGGCTTGCGTGAACTGGGGTTGACTTATCCCATCCCTTCCAATATGAGCATTGATATGGATGTTAAGCCTGGCTTGGCCAGAGCCTACCCGGATGATCCGGAGTTCAAGTGATCGCTCATAGTAGACTTAACCCGTAATTAGGAAGTATCTGAAACTATTAATCTCCGCATAGGAGGCAGTGATGGATGTAACAGAATGCGTTCTAACGAGAAAGAGCATACGTGCGTTCAAGTCAATACCTGTACCAAAAGAGCTTCTGAACAGAATACTGGATGAAGCAAGCCGCTGTGCGTCAACAGCAAACACACAGCCATGGGAGTTCGCTGTTTTCGGAGGGCAGGTCATGGAAGAAATGAGAAGGGCTTACCGGGAGCGTTACCTGGCCGGGGTCAGGCCTGATACTGAGATACCATATGAACCCACGTTGTGGCCCGAGCCTTTTCGTTCCCGTAGAGCCGGAGTCGGCAGAACATCCCTGGGCTCTTTTATCGGGATTGACCGTGCTGACAAGGAAACACGTGACCAGTTTGTCCTCAGAGGATATGAGTTCTTCGGAGCGCCAAATGGGGTAATAATATACGTTGATAGTGTCCTGGAGAAAGATTTCTTATCCTGGGCCATGATTGACATCGGTGGTATTCTGCAAACGATACTGCTGCTGGCCCACAATTATGGCTTAGGTTGCTGTCCTCAAGCACAGATGATATATTATCCGGATGTCATCCGCAGTTTAATGAATGTTCCTTCTTCCAAAAAGATAGTTGTCGGGCTTTCCATTGGCTACCCGGATGATGATGACATTATCAATAAGTACCAGAGCTGGAGACTACCACTCGAAGAAATCACAACCTGGCACGGTATCTGAAAATTGATAATGGTTCACGAAGGCTATGGTGATGGCCACTCTATATCCCCCACCTTTAATTGACTATCTCTAGAGCTTGGCCGTCAGTTCGCGCACATCGTCAATACTATCGAGATTCATGACCATATTAATAATCTGACGTGCTCTCTCTTCGTCAAGGTGAGCCGATGCCAGTGCCGCGAATTTCTCCTCCATCTTTTCCACAGAAGAAGTCAGGGGTTCCAGATTGACTGTCTCCTCTTCGGCAGTGAATACCCTGCCATCATTGGTATATACCTCAAAACCCGGTTTGGTTCTACCTTCCTCACATACCAGTTCTACCTTTCTGGCCACCTCCGCTACCTCCGGGTCATCATAATGTTCAGCGTAGAAACGGACGGTTTCTACCGGTCGGCCGAGAATAGTGGCGGCAGCACAGAATTGCATACTCATCTGGGCTTGGAACTGACTGGTGAAAGGGCCGGCAAAATCTGAGCCGGCATAAGAGGTTCCACCGGGTCGCGTTTTTTCCACGACTCGGGTGATGTCTCTTGCCTTTAGTCCCAGCTTGGCCAGTGGGCGAGCTGCCTGAATAGGTAACTGGTTGACTCCGCAGGCAGGGTAAGGCTTGACCACTATTTCTGAGATTAAGAAGGTACTTCCCAGGCCCTCGGTAATGAGTCGAGCCCTTTCTGTTGTCCCTGCCCAGCAGTTCAGAAAACCGTGTTTACCCTCAAGCACATAGGGGGCGGTAGTAGCTCCCCCTTTGGCAAGTATGGCTGACAGCACTCCAGTTCGAGCACATACTCCTGCTTCAAACACCGGCTCCATGGTGCCACCCCACCACCCTTCATTGGGTACTCCGGGGGTCAGACTGGCCGCATAACCCAGGGCATGGGTCAGCCTGTCTGCATCGAGTTTCATAAGCTTGCCCGCCGTAGCGGTAGTGCCTATAGTACCCATGATAGGGCCAGGACGAAAGGCAGTCATGGCCATGGGGAAAACACCCCTGGAAATACGGCCCATAAGCTCGTAGCCAACAACAAGACCGAGCAGCGTATCCTTTCCAGAAGCTCGTTCCTGCTCTCCTATGGCTAAAGCTACTGGTACCATCATAGTCCCCGGGTGCCCCATGAATGCCGTATCCTCCTGTAGTATGCTGTGAGCCAGGACACAATTGGCTAATATGGCATCAAGTAAAGCAACCTTCAACCCGCACCCGAACACAGTGGAATCGCCGGAGCTCTTCCTGGCGATTTCGATAGCCGTCCGGGAATGGGGTAGCTCACGGCCAGCATAGGCAGCACTGAGTGCATCTAATATTCTGGTCTTGGCAAGCTTCCTGACTTCCTCCGGTAAATCAGCATAGTTTAATCCGTGTACGAACTTGGCTAAGGTCCTGGTGATGCTTTCCTTTTTATCTCTCTTCTTGGTCGTCATACTTCCCTCCTTAGAACCAGCACGCTCTGAGAGTATTAAAGGGGACTAGTATCTCTCGCCACTACCTGATAACTTCACACACCTCATCAATAGGCCGCCTCTCCTTTGGAGATGGACTTTCTGCCGGATAGCCAACCGGGATGAAAGCGACAATGTCCATTTCCGGAGGTACCTGGAGAATGCTTTCGATTTTCCCCTTGGCTTGTATAGGTCCTGTCATCCATACTGCCCCCAGGCCCATCTGGTGTAAGATTAAAAGTAGATAAGTGATGGCTGAAGCTACAGACTGTATACGGCTGTTACATACGTTCCGCCACTGGCGCATTTGACCGGCTCGTGGGTCAGTTTGTTCGCGGGCGGCTAAAATCTGGTCAACCAGTGAATGATATTGCGCTGCGGCGACCGCAATAGCTGCCGGCGCACTCCGGAAGAAAGCCGCTCTCTCTTTCCACCAGATTGCGGCATCACCAAACTGTTCGGCTTCTGGCCAGGATGCCAAAAGGTCAGAACTTACCTGTACGGCGTCCGCGATAGCTCCGATTGTGCCTCGATTAAGAATAATATAGAAGTGCCAGTTCTGCTGGTTGCCGGCGTTGGGTGCCCATGTGGCCAACTCGATAGCCTGCATTAATAACGATTCAGGGACTTCTGTTTCTTGCCAGCGGCGGATGGAGCGTCGGCCTCTAATCAGGTTTCCCAAATCGGCAAGTTCCATGTGTTATGCTCCTTTCCGGTAGCTCTTCTGGTGAACATTATAGCTCTAGATGACCACCAACTTTCGCAATAACTCCGCGTGTTTCTTACAGTCCGGTAGGTTTAAATTCACCCCAAACACTACGCAGAATACCGCATATCTCACCCAGAGTAGCGTATGTCTTGACGGCATCTAGTATAGAGGGCACCATGTTCACACCGTCTTCAGCAGCCTTTTGAACCACTTTAAGAGAAGCGTCCACCTTCTTATTATCTCTTTCCCGTCTTAGCTTCTTTAGCTTTTCTACCTGTCGGTGCTCTTCTTCGGTGTCCACTTTTCTAATCTCTATGGGTAGGGGCTCATCGACTACATACTTATTCACTCCGACCACTACTGTTTCTCCACTTTCAACCTTCTTCAGCCTTTCATAGGCTGACTTGGCAATCTCCCTCTGCTGGAAGCCTTGTTCAAGGGCAGCTATAGCACCGCCCATTGCCTGAACCTTATCAAAAATTTCTGTCGCTTGTGCCTCCAGTTCATCGGTTAACGCCTCAATATAATATGAGCCGGCTAACGGGTCTACCGTATCGAAAACGCCACTTTCATCAGCTACGATTTGCCGAGTTCTGAGGGCTACCCTAATCGATTCCTCGCTGGGGAGAGCTAAGGCTTCATCATAGCATGACATCCCTGTACTGGGTAGACCACTGAGTGCTGCCACCAGCGCCCCAATAGTTCCCCGCACAATATTATTCAAAGGCTGCTGAGCTGTGAAATAACTGCCGGCAGTATAAGAACTACAGGCACATTTAATGGCTTCCGGATTCTTGGCATGAAACTTTTCCTTCATTACTCTGGCCCACATTCTCCGGTAGGCTCTGAATTTACAGGTCTCCTCAAACAGGTCTATTCCGGCGGTGCCGAAGAAGCTACCTATAGAGGGGGCAAAATCATCTATACTCAGTCCCCGTTTAATCAGCTCTTCGAAATAAGCCACGGCATTAGCCAGCGTAAAAGCCATCTCTTGAGGAGCTGTCGCTCCGGCCTCTCTGATATGATAGCCACTTACCTGCATTGGGCTCGCGCTCTTCATGCCATTGCGGATGCAGTATTCAACAACATCACACGTAAACTTAACCTGTGGTCGGGGCGGGAATATTTGTGTGCCTCGAGCAATGAACTCCTTTAGGCAATCATTCTGCGAAGAGAAGCGCCCCGCATAAAGTGGCACTCCTCGCTGCTCAAAGAGCGCTATTGCCCAGGCTAAATATATTGGCCCAATAGCACTGACTACAGAAGCAAAACTCATATATTCTGTAGGAATACCATCGAACATGATTTCCGAATCAAGCAGGGAATCGAGGCACACTCCCTGTTTACCCACTTCACCTAAAGCCAGAGGATGGTCACTATCCAAACCAATCTGTGTAGGCAAATCCAGGGCACCCCCACTTACCTGTGCGGAGCCCAGACTAATTAAGTATTTCAGCCACTTGTTTGTGCTTTCCGGGGTACCAAATCCCGCATAAGCACCGCCTCTCCCAAACATCTCTCGGCACATAGCCGGGGTCATGCCTCGATTTAACCTGACAAAGGGGTACTCCCCCGGATTACCCACCTTATTTCTGTAATCCCAATCTTGCAGGTCTTCAGGGGTGTAAATTACCTTTAGCGGTATACCAGACGTAGACATGATTTGCTCCATTGCATCTAACCTCCCTCCGGCAAAAGTTAGCTATCCTTTGACAACATTCCAGAAATAGTTAGCAATTATCAAGGCATCCCCAAATTCCTCAAGCCACCCACAAAATAGTTTTGTCCCGTTATGAAGCTGGCATCATCAGATGCCAGAAACACTGCCAGGGCACCAATATCTTCGGGCTTCCCCAGTCGACCAAAACCGGTCGAGCGCTCATATGCCTCCCTTATCTCAGCACTTGCTCGCATAAGTAAGCGGGTTTCGATTGGACCAGGAGAAATAGCATTGACGTTTATCCCGTGAGTAGCTACCTCTTTAGCCAGTGCCATGGTAAAACCAATGATACCGGCCTTGGCGGTGGAATAATCAGTGGCTCCCGCGAGACCAACCATTCCAGCAGTGGAAGCGATATTTATTATCTTGCCGCTTTTTCTCTCTATCATGTGATTAATCACTGCCCGGGTACAATTAAAGACCCCGCCAAGATTTATACCGAGCACAAAATCCCAGACTTCTTTTGGCTTTTCATGAAAGAGAGATGCCTTTCCCTCCTGACCACTCCCACCAGCATTATTGACCAGTATATCTATCCTGCCAAACTCGTCCAGGGTAGCCTGGACCATCTGGTTAGTCTCCTGGCTAGCGGCTACATCAACTTTTATCGCTAGTGCTTTCCGGCACAGTGCCTTAATTTCATTGACTACTCCGCTGGCTGGCTCCATCTCAAGGTCAGCCACCACCACATCAGCCCCGCCTCTGGCCATGCCAATGGCGATGGCTCTACCTATCCCGTTAGCCCCTCCGGTCACTATGGCCACTTTGCCATCTAACTTCATGTAACCCTCTCTATCCTTCATATAAATGGAAAGGCTACTGTTTAGGATGCTCGCAATAGTCTAAATTCCATCGCATTCGGCGCTGCTATGTTTGACCAGTTTATGCCTTAGTCAAAGGAGGTGGGCAGTCATCACACTGACCTGCACCCACCTCCTTGAAGCCAGAATACTTATTCTACTGGTTTTAGCTCATGTCGCCCGTAATATGCTATCTTGACCCTGTAAGCTTTTCCTTCAAATCAAGGTCCAGCCAGACGTACTTCGGGTAAACGGCCCAGCCCTGATTGTAACCCATCTCGAACTCGCCGCTGTAACCCTTGAGCCATGGTTGCCAGAAATCGTAGGTATAAGTCGCCGGTAACAGAATATACCAGGCCTGTTCAAGGTAATACACGTTGGCCTCTTTCATCAGGGCACGCCGTGCCTGTTCATCAAAATAGACGTTGGCGATATCCTCCCAGTACTTGTCAGCTTTCGCATCTGAAACGCAGCTATAGTTCCAGTAATTTCCTGTGGTTGTCTGCAGCTGCTTGAAAGGTATGAAAGTGCCTGACCAGCTAGCCAGAATCAGTTGGTTCGCTGTGTGCGTCTTACGGCCCCAGATAGAGCTGTAGACAGCGTATTCCTTGGGTGATATCTCAAGGTCAACACCTACTTTAGCCAGGTAGAATTTCAGCAGGGAGGCCAGGTCGGCACTAGCTTGATAACAGATTATCTCACCCTTGAGACCATTAGGATATCCGGCCTCGGCCAGAAGCTGCTTCGCCTTGTCCGGGTGATATTCGAACTGCTCCTGTACCGACTGTGGTAGCTCTTCAAAGGGTGTGACCGTGTCCATAAGCTCGGGTATTGGAGAGCTTGGCGCGCCTATCAACTCGTACTCACCGCCGTAGTATGTGTCGCCTATCTCTTTCTGGTCGATAGCCATCATGAGTGCTCTCCGAAGCCTGACGTCATTGAAAGGTTCCATGTCAACCCTTGGCGAAAGCGTTGCTGGCTGAACAAGGTTTCTCACGTATTTTAGATCAGGGTTGGTCTGCTTCATGGTCTTCGCATCTTCCCAGCTGAGAGGTCCGTTGGAATATCCGCCAACATGGTCAATCTTCCCTGTCCTCAGCGCCGCCTGGGCTGTGGACTGGTCCTCTATAATCAGCATCTTCACCATATCTACGTACGGAAGCTGGTTCTCCGGGATGAGGGGGTCTTTCATCCAGTAGTTGGGGTTCCTCTTCAGAGTCGCCATGCTTCCATCAACGTAATCCGTCAGTATGAAGGGGCCGGTACCACACTCCCTCTCCCAGGCATTGAGGTCTCCCCACTTCTCTATCGCCTCGTGCGGCACCATCTCTGAGACCTGGCTGGCCATCTCGTAGACATATCCCGCCTTGCCGGGCATACACTTTAGAACGACCGTCCATTTATCCGGGGCATAAATCGCTTCTGATAGTGACTCTTTATAAACGAAATGTCGGTCCGCGGGATAACCGGTCCCATGATAACACCTGGGATGTGTCCATAAGCGAATTAGGGAGAAAACAACATCATCTGCGGTCAATTCTCTGCCGTTCACTGGCGGCTTATCGTGGAAATACACTCCCTTACGTATGTGGAAGACGAGAGTATTTTCATCTTGCAGTTCCCAGCCTGTAGCTACCCCACCGGCGCACAGATAAGGTGGAGGAAACAGATAATAGCGCCAGGAGGCTTCTCCGGTGCCGGCCGGTCCCCTTGCCCAGTCTGCGGTCATCAGCGCATCAAACGTCAGCGGCATCGTTCGGGCACTCCATATCAGGCCAAAAACTTCGTCGAAGGATAGTGGCGGTACCGATAAACGAAAGTTTAACACCCCGCCATACTTTGGCTTTTCAATCGATTTCTCCACTACCGTTCCGTCCAGCTTGGTTAACTTTACCTTCACCATCTCCACCTTTTCCTCCGGCGCAGCTGGCTTCTCTACGGCTGGCTTCTCTTCAGTCGGTGTAGATGGCTTCTCCGTGGTCGGTGGCGCCGGTTTTTCCTCTTCTGGAGGTGCCGCTGGTGCACAGGACGCCAGCACCAAAGCTGCCACCATCAAGCAACTTACCACCAACCATACAATTTTCTTTTTCATGTCCTTCCTCCTTTCTCGATTTGTCTAAAACATGGTTGAACTTAGTCTGTAAAGCTGTTAGCTTCCGCGGTCTCGATGTTTTTCTGTGTATATAAGAACGTGATGTGTTCTTATGCGGAAATATTTTACTAAACTTTATAGCATAGCCTTCAGTAGGTTGTCAAGCCCGCTAAAGTCGCTTGACAACTTGATGAAGCACAGCTTATAATTTGCGCAGTCAGACATGTTCTGTTCTTATACGTACATCATCGCGCATCGTATTAAGTGCGAAAGTCAGATAAAAGGAGCCCTGGCAGCTAACCACGTTCCTTGTTAAATCAAATAACGTTGGGAGGTATCAGATGGATGCATTATTGAGTGACTTGCGTGTGTTGGATTTGTGCGAAGGTGGCGCTGCGGTGTGTGCCAAAATTCTTGGCGATATGGGGGCCGATGTAATCAAGATAGAGAAGCCCTGTGGAGACCAGGCACGCAATACGGGGCCTTTTTACGAAGGCATTCCCCACCATGAGAGAAGCCTTTTCTGGTTTGCTTTCAATAATAATAAGCGCGGCATAACACTTGATATAGAGACGGTAGATGGTCAGCAGATTTTCAAGAAGCTGGTTGAAAAAGCTGATATTGTCGTGGAAAGCTTCCACCCGGGATACATGGAGGGGCTGGGGCTGGGTTACGAGGCATTAGAGGCAATCAATCCCAAGATAATAATGACTTCCATTACTCCCTTCGGCCAGACAGGACCGTACAAGGACTACCGGGCTTATGATATTGTGGCCTGGGCCATGGGAAGTATCATGAGTGTTACTGGTGACCCTGACCGGCCGCCGCTTCAAGTTGGCTTACCACAGGCGTACATCGCTGGGGGTACTTACGGTGTGGAGGGGACTATGGTGGCTTACTATGAGAGACAGAATTCTGGACTTGGTCAACATGTTGATGTTTCTATTCAGGCTGCCCTGACTTGGATTAATTCCGAGTTAGTCCCGGCCTGGACTTTTATGGGTGTCATCGCCAGCCGTACCGGTGCTTTCCCTGGTAGGCGTGGTATGATACGCCCCCCCTTACTTTGGCCTTGCCAGGATGGATATGTAAACTACCTGATATTAGCCGGACAACCCGGGGCAGAGAGAAACAAGGCAATGGCCAAGTGGTTAGAAGATGAGGGCTTTGCGACTGAGTACTATAGAACAAAGGATTGGGACAACTTTGACTGGATGCAGATAACTGAAGAGGAACTGAAGGAGCTTCTCCCACCACTGCAAAATCTCTTCATGGCTCATTCGATGAATGAGCTCTTTAATGAAGCTGTACGGAGGATTATCACCCTGTTTCCCGTGGCTACGCCTAAGGATGTCGTGGAAAGTCCTAACCTTGAGTTCAGGAAATACTGGGCACCTGTATACCACGACGAGCTTGATACCACCATAGTGTATCCCGGGCCATTTGCTCTGCTGACCGAAACCCCACCGACAATAAGACGCAGGGCACCATTGCTGGGAGAGCACAACCGGGAGGTATATGTTAAAGAACTGGGGCTGACAGTGAAAGACCTTATCTCCCTTCAAGGTATGGGTACCATTTGAAGATAAATTATGAGCGAGGAAGGAGCTAGTTATGGGAGTATTTGATGGGGTAAAGGTTCTCTGTTTCACCTATGCTGGTACCGCTAATATAGCCATGAGAGTACTGGGTATGTATGGGGCTACCGTGGTACGGGTAGAATCCAAGTCAAGACCCTGCAATCTGAGAGTATCCGGCCCTTTCCGAGATAACCAGCCGGGACTCAACCGGAGCGGCTACTACGCGATGTACAATAATGACCGTTACAGTATCGCTGTTGATATGAAGCATCCTAAGGCCAGGCGAGTAATAGATGGATTGCTGCTCTGGGCGGATATTGTCGCCGAAAACTTCAGTCCTGGCACAGTCGAAAGACTCGGTGTGGACTATGCTGCGGTTAAGGCTGTCAATCCCGAGGTGGTCTATCTCAGCATTTCTTCACAGGGACAGATTGGGCCCTATCGTGAAATGCCATCATACGGCCCTCAGTTACAGGCATTTACCGGCCATGTTTATATGACTGGCTGGCCGGATAGAGTTCCCGACCAGATAGGCCAATCCTACCCTGATTTTATTACTCCGGTATATGCTTGTGCAGCGGTGATAGCTGCCTTAGACTATAAACGCAGAACTGGTAAGGGCCAGTACATTGACCAGGCGAATGTCGAGCCCACTGTACATTGGCTAGCACCGGCAATCCTTGACTACACAGCGAATAAAGTGGTTGAGGACAGGGCTGGTAACAGTGTGCCCTACGCAGTTCCGCATAATGCCTACCCCTGCAAAGACGAGGACAGCTGGTGTGCCATTGCGGTAATGACAGATGCAGAATGGCTAAATCTATGCAAAGTAATGGGCAAACCAGAATTAGCCACCGACCCCATGTTTGCCACTTTGCTTGACAGGAAGAAGAACGAAGCTCGATTAGACTCAATAATAGGTGAGTGGACAGCTAACCTTACGTCGGGTGAGGTAATGGAGAAGCTACAGGCGGCCAAAGTATCGGCTGGGAAAGTCATGAATATGCAGGAGATTGTTGAGGACGAGCAACTCAGACACCGTGGTTTTTATAAAACGCTAGACCATCCAGAGATGGGTCCTTATGAAGCACTTAACACCGCCTATGTTTTGTCCCGGACACCGTCTGAAATACGTTTACCATCTCCTTGCATCGGAGAACATAGCGAATATGTCTGCCGGGAATTACTGGGTATGTCTGACGAGGAGTTTGTCGAGCTACTGAACGAGGGTGTTTTTGAATAAGCCAGGCTCTTATTGCAAAGGAGGTGAAGCCAGTGGCCAGAATGATGTGTCCCGTAAAGAAGATGGAGATAAATGTACCTGATGAGTGTCCTCAGGACTGTATGCACTTTAAGTTGGGCATGTGTACCCATCCAGATATGATCGCGTTAATGGGGCAGTCTGTAACGAGGTCAGGAATACCAATAAAGCCAATTTATACGCCCGAAGACCTGGGCGACTGGGATTTCAAAGAGAAATTGGGTGAACCCGGTGGGTACCCTTATACCCGGGAAAATAGACCTATGATGCCCCCGGCACCAGCCAAAGCGCCCACCAAAGCGTCCACCAAAGCACCCGTTAAGGAAGCTGACAAGCAGCCAGCACCCATGTCATCTGCCGTGCGGGATGCTGCCATGAGGGGAGCGAGCCAGTATGCTGGCTTTGGTACTGCTGAAACCACCAATGAATGGTTTAAATTCCTGCTCAGCCAGGGGGCAACAAATCTTAGCGCTGCCTGTGACTTGCCAACGCAAATTGGTTATGATGCTGACCATCCGCTTGCCCTGGGAGAAGTAGGTAAATCAGGTGTACACATTGGTTCCTTGGCTGATATGGAGGCTATGCTTGATGGCATCCCTCTGGGTGAGATGGGAGTTGGTTCCGTGGTTAGTGCCATGGGGCCAATATATTTAGCCTGGACAATAGCAGTGTGTGAAAAGCGAGGAATACCTCTCCAGGAGGTGCGGTTCTTTTCGCAGAACGATTGCCTTAAAGAGTTCATGGCCCGGGGGACACAGATTTTCCCGGTTAAACCACAGGTCAAATTTAATTGTGACCTCGTTGAGTTCTGTGCCCGCAATAATATGATATACGCCCGCCCAATGCAGATAAGTGGTTATCATATCAGGGAGGCTGGAGCTACGGCACCTCAAGAACTGGCTTTTACCATGGCTAACGCGGTGGCCTATATTGATGAGCTTGTGGGTCGAGGGCTTAGCGTCGATGATTTTGTCCCTCTCCTATTTGTCTTTTTCGCCGGCGGTATAGACCTGTTTGAAGAGGCATGCAAATACAGAGCCTTCCGAAGAATGTGGGCTAAAATAATGAAAGAGAGATATCAGAGCACAAATCCGGCAGTTCTTCATTGTGCCTGTACCTCTTATACCGCGGGTAGCTATTACACCGCTCAACAGCCCCTGAATAATATAGTGCGCGGGACTATTGAGTTACTTAGTGCCATTCTTGGCGGTTTGCCGGGGGCAACAGTCTCCTCTTACGATGAGGCACTGGCTCTACCATCTCCCGAAGCGGTGCGAGTGGCCTTGAGAACACAGCAGATTGTGGCTGAGGAAACCGGAGTAAACCGTGTCCTTGACCCACTGGGTGGCTCATACTACGTTGAAGCACTAACCGATGAACTAGAGGCAAGAGCAACCGAAATCTTTGATAAAGTTCAGTCCATGGGTGGTGCTATAGCCGCTCTCGAGCAGGGCTACCAGCAGAGAGAGATAGCTGTATCAGCCTATGAAAGGCTTAAGAAGGTTGAGAGTGGTGAAACAGTGGTGGTCGGGGTTAATAAATATGCCATGGAGGAACCAACAACGATAGAAGTTAGAAAGGTAGACCCTGAGGAAGAGCGCCGGCAGGTAGAGAAGGTTAAGAAATTAAAGCAGGAAAGGGACAACGATAAGGTAAACGCTGCCCTTGCTCGACTTAAGAAAGAGGCCGAGGAGGGGGTCAATTTAGTGCCTTGCCTGATAGACACAGTCAAGACCTATGCTACCCTGGGTGAGATATGTGACACTCTTCGTGGTGTTTGGGGTGAATTTAAACCTGTCACCTTATAAATATAAGGTTACTACGCTGCGATAGTAAGGAGATAAAACCAATGAATGAAAAAAAACGTATTAGGGTCTTGATGGCCAAGCCAGGACTTGACGGCCACGATCGAGGAGCGAAGGTTCTAACCTTTGCGTTACGGGACCAGGGTATGGAGGTTATCTACACGGGGTTGCGGCAAACACCGGAGATGATTGTACAGGCAGCCGTACAGGAGGGTGTAGATGTAGTTGGCCTTAGCTGTCTTTCCGGGTCACATAACTCAATCTTCCCAAGAGTCGTAGAGATGCTGAGGGAACAGGGCCTTAATGATGTTATTGTCATTGGGGGAGGAGTTATTCCAGAGGAAGACTACCCGTATCTTAAGGAAAAAGGCGTTAAAGAAATCTTTGGCCCGGGAACACCCATCGAGAAGATAGCTAACTTTATCCGGGAAAACGTTAAATAGCGTGGCGTACCGGCCACTGAGCCAGGAATAGAGCCAGAAGACGAGGGAAAGATATTGCAGCAGATTAACAAACGACAATAGATTCCGTGTTGTTTTAGGTCATAGGTGTCAAGCAAACAATGAAAAATTTATGAGAGAGGTAGTTTATGGCTGGTATTATATCGTACGGTGTTTATGTGCCGCTATGGAGATTGGATCTGGGTTCATTACCAGGAGGAGGACGGGGCGAGAGGGCGATTGCTAATTTCGACGAAGATAGCCTTACCATGGGTGTAGCTGCGGCTCTTAATTGCATGAATGACATTGACCGCAGCACAATTGACGGTTTATTTTTTGCTACCACGACTTCCCCATATAAAGAAAAACAGGTCTCGGTGACCGCGGCCACAGCTCTGGATTTGCGTGAAGATATCATCACGGCTGATTTTGCCAATTCCTTGAGAGCAGGAACAACGGCGCTGAAGGTAGCTGCCGATGCAGTAAAGGGAGGTTCAGCCAAGAAAATACTGGTCATTGCTTCTGATATGCGTTTAGCGCTACCAGGTTCTGACTTTGAAAGGGTCTTTGGCGATGGCGCGGCTGCTTTTATTATCGGTAATGAAGATGCTGCCGTAGAAATTAAGGACAGCTATGCTATCAGTGATGAGATGTTTGATATCTGGCGAACGGATGAAGATAAATTTCCTCGCTCGTGGGAAGGGCGTTTCATATTGGAGGAAGGCTACTTTAGGGTTCTACCTAAAGCACTGGCTGCTTATGGGAAAAAGAGCAGTCTGACGCCAAAGGATGTAAGTAAAGTTATTTTCAATGGGCCTGACCCGAGAAGACATCGTGACATGGCAAAAATGTTGGGTCTGGAACCATCTCAAGTACAGGACCCATTGTTTGGCGTAGTAGGTGATACCGGGGCCGCGTTTAGCTTGATGCTACTGGCGGCTGCGTTAGAGGATTCCAAGCCTGGTGACAGGATGCTTTTAGCCAATTATGGCAGCGGTGCTGATGTTTTGCTGCTGGAGGCGATGAAGGAACTTGACCATAAGCGGGGTATAAAAAGCTACATCAGCTCAAAGAAGGTGTTAAGTGATTATCTAACATACTTGCGCTGGCACGACCTTGTTGAGATGAGTGAAGGTGGGCGCCGCCGCCCCGCACCTCCTTCGCCTTCCGCCTCAGCTCTGTGGAGAGAGGTTGACAAGAACATACGTCTTCACGGCGTTAAGTGCAAGCACTGTGGTGCTATTCAGTATCCACCACAAAGAGTCTGCTTTAATTGCAAGACTCATGATGAGTTTGAGGACTACCGGTTTGCAGATAAGAAAGGTAAAGTTTTTACGTACAGCGTTGATGGTATGACACCGACACCTAACCCGCCGTTTGTGCTGACCGTGGTCGATTTTGAAGAAGGTGGCCGAATATGGCTTAGCATGACAGACAAAAATGTGCAAGATGTTAAAGTGGGCATGCCATTGGAACTAACCTTCAGGAAATTATTTACCGGCGGAGGTATCCATAACTATTATTGGGAATGCATGCCTGTCAGAATATAAATTGAAGGAGTAACGATGGAGAGTATTAGGGATAGAGTAGCTATAATTGGTATGGGTTGTACCAAGTTCGGTGAACGATGGGATGTTGATGCTACAGATTTGGTGGCCGAAGCATGCTATGAGGCTTTTGATGATGCTGGTATTGAACCTAAAGATATCCAGGCGGGTTGGCTGGGTACTGTTGCCAGTGGAGCGGGAGGCTCACTTATTACCGCAACACTTAAGAGAAGGGTCCCTGTTACCAGAGTAGAGAATGCCTGTGCCACAGCGACTGATGCCTTCAGGAATGCTTCATATGCCGTGGCTGCCGGCATATATGACATGGTCCTGGTTGTCGGGGTGGAAAAGCTTAAGGATACCGGTTTCGGCGGGCTTGGTGGAGGGCAGACTGGCTCGTCAACCGTTGTCGACCCACCCCAGCCTCCTCCAAGCTTCTTTGCTTTGATGGCAAACAGATACTTCCTTGCTCATGGGATATCCTACGAAGAGGGAAAGAGATCCCTGGCTAAAATCGCAGTCAAGAATCATCACAATGGTATGCTTAACCCGAAAGCCCACTTCCATAGAGAAGTGACACTGGAAGAAGTCATCAACGCACCAATAGTAGCTGCACCGCTTGGCCTCTACGATTGCTGCGGTGTGAGTGATGGAGGCGCTGCTGCCATCATCACCCGGCCCGATATAGCTAAGAAATTAAAGGACGACTATATCTTGGTCAAAGGGATGGGAGTCTGTTCTGGTGATAATTATGCCAAGGTGCCAGCGGACTTTGATTTCCTGCACTGGGAAGAAAATCTGGTGGCGGCTAGGCTTACCTATGAAGAGGCCGGGATTACGGACCCCCGTGAACAGATAGATATGGCTATTGTCCACGATTGCTTCACTATAAATGAGCTGGTAACAATGGAAGATTTGGGATTCAGCCCTCGTGGAAAAGCAATGGAAGACGTGAATGCTGGCTTTTTTGAGTTAGACGGTGGTCTTCCGGTCAATACAGATGGTGGCTTAAAGTGCTTTGGCCATCCAATTGGCGCCAGCGGCCTGAGGATGATGTACGAAGTCTACAAGCAAATTCAAGGCAAGGCAGGCCCTCGCCAGCTAAAGAAAGTCGATACAGGATTAACCCACAGCCTGGGCGGTATGCCTGGAATTCTGACCTCAGCCATCACAGTTCTGGGTCGTCGTGACTAGGTTTCTAAGAGTAAGCTAGCGCTAGCTTTTGAATATTGTAGCAGGAAAGGTTAAACCTAAAACAAGGGCTATCAGGCCTATCAACTGTTTCCTAGTGAATTGGTAACATTGGCTGCAGCGAAGTTAGGGCTGAGCTTTCTACACGCTAAATCGTCAACCAGCCTGGAAAGATAATCTTTGTCCATACTTTCAAGGTAGTTAATAACGCGGCTTTCCACCGCCCACGCCAGTTCCAGCTCGGCTCTGACTCTGCGGCGCTTCTCCAGCTCCCCGCTGGAAACAAGAAACTCCTTATGTTTCAGAATTCCTTCGGCTAGCTGCTCGGTACCGGTATCATAAATGGCCTCGGTCAGGACGATACATGGCTGCCAGTCACCGGGA
>Ga0209164_1001571_pt1 | contig 28503 bp, 26 predicted proteins | sample MTBNYHSulfiMetaG_FD_187458 | JGI IMG/M metagenome (GOLD analysis project Ga0209164, IMG submission 187458) | Enrichment culture microbial communities from rom New York Harbor, USA that are MTBE-degrading - MTBE-NYH (New York Harbor Sulfidogenic)... | ecosystem: Environmental > Aquatic > Marine >... | reverse complement strand
TGGTCTGCCCCTGGCCCAGGTTGATGGTCTGGTCGGGGCCAGCATTGGCGCTCGGCGGCTGGTTGGCAGGCGGTGCACCACCGGTACTGCAGTTGCGTGGCGCCCTCTCCACCCTGCGCTCATCGCTGAGATTGGCGATCTCGACCCGCACCCGACAGGGTACATTGGCTGAATTGGCGATAGAGTAAGTAAACCGGGATTCGAACTTGCCCTCGCGTTTGAGCGTGACGGGGAAGGCGGTGATCAGGGCGCCGGTGCGGTCGTCGTACACCATCAGGGTCACATCCGGGCCGCCGGGGATCCTTTCGCCGCCCACATCGAGGCGCAACTGGCTGCGCTCCCTGTCCCATTTGGCGCCCTTGATATCCACCCCTCTACCGGCTTCGGCGATCGAGTGGCCCAGGATGAAGGGGAGCACCAGCAACATGGAAAGCAGGCGCGGCCAGGAAAGATGGGAACAGCTGGTTGTTTCTCGCGCCATGTGGCACCTCCAAGCGTGGTTGGAATTCGAGTACATCACAGCAACAGAAGTCGCCAGTTGAGGCGACACACGGGGAGGCCCGGGGACCAGTAGAGCAGCGATAGCGTCACGCGAACACAACGGAGGCGGCCACGAGGTATCGCTCCTGGCAGGGAGGGGTGGAGAAGAGCCGGACATCCCCCTGGTGGAAAATAAGCCTAGTCCTTAACTCGGGAATGTATGGTGGGTGATCACCCTATAGGGCCTGTCCTATACACCCTAATCTGACGTACGAAAAACGACCAGCGTGTCGCTGCCCGACTCGGGAGCCCATACCTCACCTGGCCGTCCCAGCAGTTGTCGCACGTTGGCGTTGGGCCGCGGCGAGACAAAGGTGTCGAAACGCTCGCGCTGCGGGTTAAAGCGGTGCACCGCATTAGCGCCGAAGTCGCTAACCCAGACCTTGTCCGCCTCGTCCACATAGACCGCATAGGCGCGCGGCCGCTTGCCGGGCAGCGGCCAACTGCGCCAGTCGCCCGAGGCCGGGTCGTAGCGCGAGAGCTGGCCGCTGTGCCACTCGCTGACCCAGATGCGCCCGCGCGAATCGGCCCAGACCCGGCGCGCACCCTGGTCGGGGGTCGGCGGCTCCAGCACCGTCACCTCACCGCTGGCGCTGTCGATACGGCCGATATAACTGCCGGCGAGGGAGGCGTAGTAGACATCCCCGGCAGGGGTCGCGGCAATGCCGTAGGGGCCCCGCCCGCGCGGGGCGTCGAACACCTTCATCGTGCCGCTATGCGGATCGAGGCTGCCGTAGATCCCCGACTGCCCGGTGAACCAGAGCGCGCCGTTGCCGTCGAATGCCGCGGTATTGAGGTTGGCGTAACCGATCGACTCGGGGAGCGGATAGCGCTTCACCGCCAGGGTTTGCGGATCGACGCGCACGATGGCGTTGAGCCCGCTGTCAGTGATCCAGGGGACGCCGTCGGGGCCGACGATGACTCCGTGCGGTGCCGAGCCATCTCCCAGAGGTATCAGCGAGGTTTTGCCGGTGGCCGGGTCGAGCCGCCCCAGGCCGCCGGCGCGCTGTGCGGTATACCAGACCGCCCCGCCCCCCGGGTCGGGCGCCACATCGTGAGGATGCTCGCCGCGCGGCAACGGATAGGCCCGGCTGGTCACCTCTGCCGCGGCAGGCAGCGCCAGGAGCATAAGAAACAGGACCAGAATCGTTTGCCGGTACATCATCGCTGCCCTCCTCTGCGGGAGAGAGGCCGGACGGCCTCGACATGCACCCAGCTTAGCGGTGTTGCGGGGCGCTTCAACCGTGCGCGTTGCTATCCCGACCATTCTGGTCTAGTACTCATTGCATGCGCTGGCGGCCGGTGTTGCCATGCTTGAACACACCTACCCGCTCATTTTTTGGCGGATTTTTACCATCAGCCAAAGGAGAGACCACCATGATCAGCAGAAGAAGGTTTTCCGGATTCGCCCTGGCCGGCACCGCGGCCGGCCTGTTCGCCACGGCACCGGGACAGGCCCTCGCCGGCAAGGAGGGCAAGGTCGAGTGCTGGGGCGTCAACGCCTGCAAGGGCAAGTCCGACTGCAAGACCCCCGGCAGCGAGTGCACCGGCAAGAACTCGTGCAAGGGGCAGGGTTATGTGGAGATGTCCCGCTCCGCCTGCGAGAAGGTCGGCGGCAAGGTCAAGGAAAAGGGCAGCTGATTTACCCGCCATGGAGAGTCCCGCCCTGCCGCCTCTCGGTTACGGTCTTGGCCTGCGCCGCCAGCACTATAAGGAGGTGCTGGCGACACAGCCGAAGGTCGACTGGTTCGAGGCGATTAGCGAGAACTACATGGACGCCGGCGGCTCGCCGCGCCACTACCTTGAGGCGGTGCGCGAGCGCTACCCGGTGGTGCTGCACGGGGTCTCGCTCTCCATCGGCAGCGTCGACCCGCTCAACCGTCACTACCTGCAGAGCCTGCGCCGGCTGATCGACGACATCGAGCCGGCCTGGGTCTCCGACCACCTCTGCTGGACCGGCGTCGACCACACCAACCTGCACGACCTGCTGCCGCTTCCCTACACCGAAGAGAGCCTCAGCCATGTAGCCGGGCGGGTGGCTCAGGTGCAGGAGTTCCTCGGCCGGCGCATCCTGCTGGAGAACGTCTCCAGCTATGTCAGCTATACCGTCTCGGAGATGAGCGAGTGGGAGTTTCTGGGCGAGGTGGCCGAGCGCGCCGACTGCCTGCTCCTGCTCGACATCAACAACATCTACGTCAGCGCCTGCAACCACGGCTTCGAGCCCCTGGACTACCTCGAGGGCGTGCCGCCGCAGCGGGTGCAGCAGTTCCACCTGGCCGGCCACAGCCGCAACGGCGAACACATCATCGACACCCACGACCAGCCGATCGTCGATCCGGTGTGGCAACTCTACGCCGAGGCGGTGCGCCGCTTCGGCCCGGTCTCCGCCATGATCGAGCGCGACGACAACATCCCGCCACTGGCCGAGCTGCTGGCGGAACTGGAGCAGGCCCGGCGCATCGGCCGCGAGGCGCTGCAGGAGCGGGTGGCATGAGCGCCCTGGAGGAGCTGCAGCGCGGCTTTCGCGACTACCTGCTGCAGGGCCGTAGCGAGGCGATCCACCCGCTGGTCCGGGCGACGCAGGAGCGGCGCGGGGAAGCGGAACGCCGCCTCGTGATCTACGCCGAGGCCTACCGCCTGCGCCTGAAAGAGGCGCTGGCCACCGACTACACCCTGCTCGCCGCCTGGCTGGGCGCGGAACGTTTCGACACCCTGATGGACCATTACATCCACGCCCACCCCTCGCGCCACTACAACATCCGCCGCTACGGCCACCGCATGGCGCAATTTCTCTCCGCCACAACTCCCTGGTGCGGCGAACCGCTGCTGGCCGAGCTGGCCCGCTTCGAGTGGCTGCAGGGCCTGAGCTTCGATGCGCCGGACGCCGAGCCCCTTGGCGTCGAGGCGATCGCCGCCGTGCCGGCGGCGCAATGGGGCGGCCTGCGCCTGCGCTTCCACCCCTCGCTGCAGCGGGGCGACTTCCACTGGAACGTGCACGAATTCTGGAGCGCGCTGCGCGGCGAGGAGCCGTTCCCCGATGCCCGCTATCACGCCCGCCCCACTCCCTGGCTGTTCTGGCGCCAGGGGCGCAGCAACCTCTTCGTCTCCCTCGACGCCGAGTCGGCGCAGTTGCTCGACCTGGCCCGCGGCGGTGCCGATTTCGCCGCCCTGTGCGAGGTGCTGTGCGCCCGCCATCCCGAAGCGGAGGTGCCGCAACGGGCCGCGGCTGCGCTCAAGGGCTGGGTGGAGGAACAATTGGTAATCGGAGCGGTCACGAAAGACTAGTGGCATCTGTCCGCCGCATAACAATTTCACCGCAAAGACGCAAAGGCGCAGAGAAAAGGCAGTCTTGCTGTCAACGCGCCTGACTTGCTCGCACCCTTGGCGAGGTCAGGCGTTATCCTTCCCGTTCTTCTTCGCGTCTCTGCGCCTTTGCGGTAAAGCCTTTCCGGGAGGGAGCAGTGGGGTATAAACCGCTCGGCGACTACGGCATCATCGGCGACCTGGCCACCGTGGCCCTGGTCGGCAGGGACGGTTCGGTCGACTGGTTGTGCCTCCCTTACCTCGACTCCCCCTCGGTGTTCGCCGCGCTGCTCGACGACCACCGCGGCGGCCGCTTCGCCGTCACCCCGCAGGGCCCCTGGGACTCGGTGCAGGACTACCTGCCGCAGACCAATCTGCTGCGCACCCGCTTTCGCACCGCCGGCGGCGAGGCGGCGCTCACCGACTTCATGCCCGTCGCCGGCGCCCGCCCCGACGAGCACTGCCGTGTGTTGCGGCGTCTGGAGGGTTTGCAGGGCACCCTCCGCTTCACCATCGAGTGCAGCGCCCGCCCCGATTATGGCCGCGAGCACCCGCAGTGGCGCGAGAGCGCGGACGGCATCGTCAGCCTCGAGAGCGACAGCGGGCGTTTCTGGCTCCACTGCAGCCGGCCGCTCGCATGGCAGCATGAGCAGGGCGAGCTGGAGCTGGCAGCGGGCGAGGTGGTGTGGCTGGTATTCGCCCACGGCGAGGCCGCGACGGCAGCGCCGCAAAGCGTCGGGCTGGAGGCGGAGCTGCAGGGGTGCTGCGACTACTGGCGGCAATGGCTGGAGAGCGGCCGCCTCGGCAAGTACCCCACCTCCGGCTTCTGGCAGCAGCAGCTCGACCGCTCCGCGCTGACCCTCAAGCTGCTGCAGTTCGCCGGCACCGGTGCCATCGCCGCCGCACCCACCACCTCGCTGCCGGCGATCCTCTACGGCAACCGCAACTGGGACTACCGCTTCAGCTGGGTGCGCGATGCCAGCATGACCCTGTTCGCCCTGGCCGAACTCGGCCACATCGACGAAGTGGCGAGCTTCCTCGGCTGGATCGAAACCATCGCCCGCTCCGGCGAGGCGGGTGAGCTCGGTGTGCTCTACCGCCTGCGCGAACCGCTGCCGCCGGAGGGGGAGGTGGAGCATCCCCAGCTCGAGGGCTACAAGGGCTCGGCCCCGGTGCGCACCGGCCAGTACGTCATCGTACAGCGCCAGCACGATGTCTACGGCGACATCCTCGCCGCCCTCTACGGCGCCTCCCACTTCATCGGCAAGATCGATATCGACAGCTGGCGCCTGATCCCGCCGCTGGTGGAGCAGGTCTGTGCGATCTGGCGCGAACCCGACCACGGCATCTGGGAGATGCGCACCGCCCCGGCCCACCACACCCACTCCAAGCTGATGTGCTGGGTGGCGCTGGACCGCGCCATCCGTATCGCCGAGCACTACGGCTTCCCGGCACCGCTCGAGCGCTGGCGTGGGGAGCGTGCGGCGATCCGCACCGATGTGCTGGCGCACGGCTTCAACCGCGAGCGCGGCGCCTTCGTCCAGCACTACGGCAGCGGCGAACTCGACGCGGCGGTGCTGCTGATCCCGCTGCTCGATTTTTTACCTATCGACGATGCGCGGGTCGCCGCCACCATCGCCGCCATCGAACAGGAGCTGCTGGTGGACGGGGTGCTGCAGCGCTACCGCCTCGACGACGGCCTGCCGGGACAGGAGTCGGGCTTTCTCATCTGCCTGTTCTGGTACCTCGACTGCCTGATCCTGCAGGGACGGCTCGACGAGGTGGAGGAGTACCTGCGGCGCATCGACCGCTACGCCAGCCCGCTGGGGCTGTTCGGCGAGCAGTTCGACCCGGAGTACCGGGAGATCCGCGGCAACTATCCGCAGGCCTATTCCCACCTCGGCCACGTCTCCACCGTGCACCGCTACCTCGCGGCGCGGCGGCGCAAGGCGCCGCCCGGTCCCTGCCCGATGCACACCCGCCTGCAACTGCAGTTCCGGCCGATGACTCTCAACACCGCACCGCAGGAATGGGAGGCGCCAGCTCCGCCGGAGCAGCCCGCCCAGCGCCTCAAGCACGACATGAACGTGCTGCGCGGCCTGTTCTACGACGGCCAGCACCAGCGGGTCGATTACGGGGCCATTCGTGAGGCGGAGTACTACCGGCGTTTCTGCGCCAGTGCCGCCGCACTGGAACATTTCGACCCGGGGCAGCTACACAGCGACGCCGAGCGCATCGCCTTCTGGATCAATCTCTACAACGCGATGGTGGTGCACGGGGTGGTGGAGCTGGGGATCGGCGGCTCGGTCAAGGAGGTGCCGCGCTTCTTCTCGCGCATCGGCTACCGCATCGGCGGCCGCTTCTACAGCGCCGACGACGTCGAACACGGCATCCTGCGCGGCAACGCACGCCCCCCCTACCGGCTGCGGCGGCGTTTTGGCCGCGCCGACCCGCGCCTTGGCTTCATCGTTCGCCGTCCCGACCCGCGCATCCACTTCGCCCTGGTCTGCGCCAGCCGCACCTGTCCGCCCATCGACGTCTACACCCCGGAGGAGCTCGAGCGCCAGCTCGACACCTCGGCGCAGGTCTTCATCAACGGCGGCAGCCATATCGACCGGCAGCGGCACACCCTGGCCCTTTCCAGCATCTTCCGCTGGTACCGCCCCGACTTCCACCTCGACGACGCGGGGCTGGTACGCTGGGTGGCGAAGTACTTCTACATGGAAGAGGACCGCAAGTGGCTGGAACAACACGCCGGGAAAATGCGCCTGCGCTACCTGCCCTACGACTGGCGGCTCAACCGCTGACGCGCAGCAGAAGAGCGGTCACACCGGCCGAAACTGGTTCAACTCGGGATGGTAGACGAACCCCGCCTCGTCCAGGCGCCGCTCCAGCAGCGCCCGATCGATATCCTCGGCATGCGCCAGTTCGTCCAGGTCCCGGTAGTAGTCGCGCAGCTTCATGTTTACGATGCCATAGAGCATCGGCACTGCCATCGTGCGATAGCTGTCGAGTCTGATCATGTTTCCTCCCTGGATTTGTTCGCCCCAGAGTTTCCCGGGAATAATGGGTTCGCTATCGCTGACCTCTCCGTGTCTTCTGTGGCCCGGCGTGAAGGGTCATATTGTTCTATAGTCCGTAGTGCCGCCCGCAAAACAGGCACCGCAATCCATGACGCCGACAGAGCACAAGCCAGGCCAGGACAGCATGGCACAGCAACCGTTGCCGTGGTGGCGTTTCGTCGTCTGGCTGCTGGTGATATTCCTCTTTTCCTACTACTGGTTTGACGCGGCCCAGCAGCCGCAACAGCAAACCCTCACCTATTCGGAATTCAAGACAAAGGTCCGTGCCGGCGAGGTCGCCTCGGTGACCCTGCAGGGGGACCGCATCTCCGGCACCCTCAAGGAGAGCGCACCAACCGTCCGGGGGGCGGAGCAGCCGCCACCACTGCGCTTCGTCAGTACCCTGCCCCCTGTCGACGATCCGGAACTGCTTCCACTGCTGGAGGAGCGGGGGGTGGAGGTGCGTGCCGAGTCGGCACAGACCCCGTGGCTGGCGACCGCCCTGATCGGCATTCTTCCCTGGATTCTGATCATCGGCCTCTTCTGGTATGCGAGCAAAAAACTGCAGGAACGCATGGCCGGTAGTGAGGGACCGGGAGGCATCTTCAGTTTCAGCAAATCCAGGGCCAAGCGTTTTCACAAGGGCGCCTCCAACGTGACCTTCGACGATGTCGCCGGGCTGGAAAATGCCAAGCGGGATCTGCGCGAGATCACCGGCTACCTCAAGGACCCGGCACGGTATCGCAAGCTCGGCGCCAAGATCCCCAAGGGGATCCTGCTGATGGGGCCGCCCGGCACCGGCAAGACCCTGCTGGCGAAAGCGGTCGCGGGCGAGGCCGATGTCCCCTTCTTCAGCATCAGCGGCTCGGAGTTCATCGAGATGTTCGTCGGCGTCGGCGCCTCCCGCGTGCGCGACATGTTCGAGAGCGCCAAGGCGGAGGCGCCATCGATTATCTTCATCGACGAGATCGATTCCGTGGGCAGGGCGCGCGGCACCGGCCTCGGCGGCGGCCACGACGAGCGCGAGCAGACCCTCAACCAGATCCTCGGCGAGATGGACGGTTTCGACCCGCATGAGACGGTGGTGGTACTGGCCGCGACCAACCGCCCCGATGTGCTCGACCCGGCGCTGCTGCGCCCCGGCCGCTTCGACCGCAAGATCACCCTCGACCTGCCCGACAAGAAGGCGCGCCTCGCCATCCTCAAGATCCACACCGGCAGCGTGGCCCTCGGCGACGATATCGATCTGGAGCGCCTGGCGGCGCTGACCGCGGGGTTCTCCGGGGCCGACCTGGAGAACATGGTCAACGAGGCGGCCCTGCTGGCCGGGCGCGAAGGGCTGGACAAGGTGGATATGGCCATGCTGCTCAATGCACGCGACAAGGTGGTGCTCGGCGGCAAGCGCGAGATGGTGCTCGGCGAGGATGAGAAGCGGATCATCGCCTTTCATGAGGCGGGGCATGCACTGGTCGCCAGCCTGTTGCCGAACGCCGATCCGCTGGACAAGGTGACGATTATTCCGCGCGGACACGCGCTGGGCGCTACCGAGCAGATCCCGGAGCAGGAGCGGCACAACCTGAGCCAGAGTTACCTGCACGACCGTATCGGGGTGATGCTCGGCGGGCGGGTCTCCGAACAGATCGTCTTTGCCGAGTTCAGTTCCGGTGCCGAGGACGATCTCAAGCAGGCGACCCGCCTGGCGCGCCACATGGTCACCCATTGGGGAATGAGTGAGAAGATCGGGCCGGTCGCCTTCCGCCGCGGGGAGGAGCACATCTTCCTCGGCCGTGAGATGACCCAGCAGCGGGACTATAGCGAGCACACCGCGCAGATCATCGACGACGAGATATCCCGCCTGATCCGGGGCATCGAGGAGGAGATCACCAAGCTACTGCAGCAGCACCGCCCGCAACTCGAGGCCCTTGCCGGGGAACTGCAGGAGAAGGAGACCCTGGAGAAAGAAGGCATCGAAGCCATTATCCACAGCGAGACCCGGGCGCCGAAGCAGGGCGCCGGCAAAGGAGCCTGAACCGCTGTCCGACCGACGCCGGGAGCTGCAGCGGCGCGGAACTCACATCAGGTACTTGCCGCTGCAGGCATTCCGAGCGGCCGCACCGATTACCGCGGCGGCCCTGCTCAGGCCTGCTGACCCGCCACCCGGTTTTCCGGCTCCGGCGCCGCTTCGACACTTTCCGGGCCATTGACCGGCAGCCAGATGCGGAACCGGGTGCCCTCCCCCGGTTTGCTTTCCACTTCGAACCGGCCGTGATGCTTCTGCACGATGCCATAGGCCAGGGAAAGCCCGAGCCCCGTCCCCTTGCCCACCGGCTTGGTGGTAAAGAAAGGATCGAAGATCCGTTTCAGGTGCTCCTGCGGGATGCCGACGCCGGTATCGCTGATCTCCACCCACACCCACTCCTGCTCCTGGCCGGTTCGTATCGCGATAGTGCCGCGTTCCGGGATCGCCTGGGCGGCATTGACCAGCAGATTCATGAACACCTGGTTCAGTTGCGCGGGGATGCAGTTGACCCGCGGCAGGTCGCCGTACTCCCTGACCACCTCGGCCTTGTACTTGATTTCGTTGTGCACCACGTTGAGGGTGCTGTCGATCCCCTTGTGCAGGTCGGCCCACTGCCACTCGGCCTCGTCGACATGGGAGAAATCCTTGAGGTCCTGGACGATACTTTTTACCCGCCCGGTGCCGCTTTGCGATTCACGGATCAGCGCGGGCAGGTCGCTGCGCAGGAAATCGATGTCGATCGCCTTCTTGATGCCGGCGATCTTCTCCCGCTCGGCGTCGTCGAGACTATTCTCGGCGGCGGCGTAGGCATCCAGCAGGCGCAGTATGTCCGTCACATACCCATCCAGGCTGCCGAGATTGGAGGAGATATAGCCCACCGGGTTGTTGATCTCGTGGGCGACCCCTGCGGCCAGCTGGCCGATAGAGGCGAGCTTTTCCGACTGCAGCAGTTGCTGCTGGGTCTCCTGGAGTTTGCGCAGCAGCGCCTCCGTCTCGGCCTTCTCCCGCTCGAGCTGTTCATTGGCGGTGCGCAGCTCCGCGGTGCGCGCGTTCACGTCCTGTTCCAGCCGTTCGCGCGCCCGCACCAGGACCTGCTCAGCAGCCTTGCGTTCGGTGATATCGATGGAGCACCCGATTAGGCCGATGAACTCCCCCGCCGGGGAGAGGCGCGGCACCGTCGATTCGTACATCCAGCGGTAACGTCCGTCGACGCGGCGCAGCCGCACCTCCTGGCTGACCCCCTCGCCGCTGGCAAGGGCGTTGCGGATCGCCGACTGATAACGGTTTTTCTCATCCGGGTGGACGTGCTCGAGCCAGCCGCCCTCGGCCAGCTCGGTCTCGGACTGGCCGGTGAAATCGCGCCACGTCTTGTTGAAGAAGGTCCGCTCGCCGTCGACATCGGCAACCCAGATCAGCACCGGGATACTGTCCGACAGGTTGCGAAAGCGCGTCTCGCTCTCCTTCAGGGCGCCGAGGAGGTTGCGCTGCACGCTGTCACGATGCGCATCATCGAAGACCCCGCCCTCCGGGGTGACCGCCTCGCCCGCCGGCTCGAGCGTTTCCGCCCAGGCGCTGACCTCTCTGATCAGGTGGCCCATCTGTTTGTCCGAACCCATGATGTGATCGACCAGCCAGCGGATCAGGTAGTCGAACAGGGCCTCGTTCAGGGTGGAGGAATCGAGGGGGGAGAGATCCCCCAGGGGACGGATCTTGGCGGTGAATTTATCGTGTTCCGCCTTGTGCCGGCGATAGTGTTCGCGCAACGGTGCCCCCGCGGCGCGCATCATCTCCTCTTCGGTGGTGAAGTGGTACTCGGTGTAGGCGTACAGCTCCTTGATGATGCCGCGGAGCGTCTCCTCGTCACTGCCGAGCGAGACCGCCTCATCCAGGGCATTGATGATTGCCACCAGGTGCTTGTGCTGGTAATCGACACTGGCCAGGCCGACGCTGAAATCGTTATTCCACTCCAGGATAGCCATGACTTGACCCTATTGATAACTGCCCACTCACAAGTGTAAGACATTTGGCGCCGCAACAGGGTTCAAAACCGTTCCGGTGTGCGGGAACCGTTTCCGCTTCTGCCTGGCGCATGGCCGGGCCGGATCGTGGAGATGCTCGATGAGCAGGGTGTGCCGCGGGTTCGGGCGCACGTCAAACGCACTAATGACAATCGGGGGAGATGTGCGGGACGCCGGCTCCGCAGCACCTGATCAGGCGGCCCCGGGTTGGGAAAAGCTCAGGGGGGAGTGCATAACACCCATGCAGTCGGTGATTAAACCGGCTGCATGGGCCCGTTTCAGAATGGAGGGGGGAGTGGGTACTAAACCATTCTGAACAGCGGTTACTCAGTGATCGAAAATAAACGCTGAGAAGAAGAAGAAAAAGAGTGCCCCGAAGATGAGGGGAGCGATAAGAGTCTCAAGCATTTTCGTACTCCTTTTTGGCAAAGTTAACGACTATTGACCTGAATAGACCCGGGCACTGAACCCGGGCCACTCTTTTGATACGCCCAAATAACCCCATAAACATTGATGCCGATCAATATCAACGAGAATCATCCGGATCGGGTGAGAGAAATCGTAGAAGACGTTGACCCGGATCAATATTTTTCGGTGTGCCGCAGCGCGTCGGCGCGCCGAGGGAGGTGGGTGCGGGTGTCGGGAAATGACACTGCCACAGACGCGATAAAATCAATTGATAGGGGGCAAAAAAAAGGGCCCGAAGGCCCCCTTTATCACCCGAATCGATGCCGGTTTGCTAGAACTGGAAATCCGCCTTGGCAAACACGCCGCTCAGTTCCAGATCGGAGTTTGCGCTGCCGTAGCCCGGGGCGTAGGCCGCTTCGTTGGTTTCGCGCGAATCGATCACATCGGAGAGGCTCTGATACCGGTAGCCCAGTCCGATGCTGGTTGCCGCGTTGATCTTGTAGCCCACCATCAGTGAGAGGTCGATACTGACTGGAGAGATGTCGCTGCTGCTGTTGATGGTGTTGATATGGTCGGTCACACCGTCCAGGGTTACCCGCTCGACGATGCTCTGGTTGCGCGAGCTGCTCATCATCGTGGCCATCGCGAGATCGCCGTCGACAAAGAACCTGCCGCGGCTCTTCGGGGTGTTGATGCGCACGCCGAGGCGTGGCCCGTAGCTCGAGTACTCCAGAGTGCGGTTCGGGAACTGCTCCCACAGCACGCCCGGGAAGCGGTAGCCGACATCGATGGACTGATCGAAAGTCAGCTGGCGGATCCCGCCGTAGGGGGTGACGGTCGCCCAGCTCATGACGAAGCGTTTGCCCAGCGTAAGGTCCAGGGTCTGCACCGTGGTGGAGATGTCGATATCGGCGTGGTCAAAACAGTTCCCCCCCTCGATACCCTGCACCGGCAGGACATTGCAGTCGTTGGCGGCCGCCGGGTTGCTGTCGAAGCCGTCGCTGCTGGAAGGCCGGCTGGTGGCGAAGCCTCCCCCTACGACCCACCCTGCCACGTCGGTGGAAAAGTCGAAACCGAACGCGTTGGCGTTGCCGAGGTCGGTGGTAACCACCTGGCTGGTGTTGTCGTCCAGGAGATAGGGGATTTCGTCAGATTTCGCGGCCGCCTGTCCGGCCCACACGGCGAGCTCGGTGGCCTGAACGGTGCTGGCGGCCAGCAGCATCGGACCCAGTGCCAGAATGACTTTTTTATACATAAGCACATCTCTGTGGTGAATGGCGGTTCTATTTTGTCGTTTGATGCTAACCAACAAAGATTAAGGTCAGCTTAAGTGGGGGCGAGAGCAACGGCAAGCTGCGTGATACCTGGCGAAACGGGGGGCGACAAGAGCCGCCTACTGCATGATGCAATGGGTTTCAGGTTAGCAAGCATTAACATACCGAATGGCAAAGGGGTTTCTCCCGGGGAGTGATCCCGCCCTGGCGGCCGGGAAAATACGGGAAACTAGATACCCCCCCGCTTGTTCCGCCGCGCATGCTCCAGCGCCTTCAGTTGTGCCAGGGCCTTGAGCAGTTCGATGTGGGCACGGTCGCGATCCAGGAAGAGACGTGCGGTGCTGATGGTCTCCTCGGCACGCCTTTTCGCCTCCACTGCCGCCTGCTCGTCCACCTCCTGGCCGCGTATCGCCGTATCCGCCAGGATCGTCACCGCAAAGGGCTGGATCTCCACGTAGCCGCCGGAGACGTAGATATACTCCTCCTTCTCGTCGGGGGTCAGGAGCCGCACCTCGCCCGGCAGCAGGTTCGCCAGCAGGGGGGCGTGGCGCGGCAATACGCCGATCTCGCCCCTCACCGAAGGCACCGCGACCATGCGGACCTCGCCGGCGTAGATTAGACCCTCGGCACTGACGATGGATAGCGCAATGGTCGCACCGGTTGCGACTTCTTTCACGCTTATTCGCCTACCTTCTCCGGAACGTCGAAGCCCATGGAGAGCATCGCCACCATGATCAGGTCCGCGGCGGCGCGGGTGCTGTCGAATTTGTCGGTGTTGATGATCAGATCGAACAGGGAGGGGTCGTTTGCCCGCTCATGGAACATATTCCACAGGAACTCGCCGCGCTCCTTGTTGATGCTCGCCACCTTGACGCGCGCACTGTCGATGCCCATCGCCTCGCGCCTGGCGATGCGTTCGGCACAGCGCTCCGGACTGCCGATCACCCGTACCCGGAAGACCTTGCGGTCCGAGAGGATGATGTGCGCGCCACGGCCCATGATGATCCCGCCGTTCTGCGCGATCCCCAGGATCACGTTCACCAGGTGGTGCCGGTAGTTCTCGGGGTAGGCGGTATTGGTGGTGAACAGGCCGCGCACCCATACGCTTCGATCGTGACGCACCTTGTCGTCCAGCTGCGCCATCAGCTCCTTGTCGACGCCGGCGGCATTGGCGACGCTGTCGAGGATCTCCTGGTCGTAGATATGGACGCCGAGAATTTTCGCCAGGCGCCGGGCGATGTGGTCGCCGCCGGCGCCGTAGTCGCGGTACATCGCCACCACCGGCGGGGCCTTCTTCGTGTCGCGCTTGTGCCCGGAGTAGACATCAGCATTGATGATCGATTTGATCAGGATTTCTTCGCTGGTGGGTGCGCGCTGTTCGGACATTAGAGACTCCTGCACATTTATTGTTATCTGTAGTGGCACGTTATTCCCGCTCTGCACCGACAGAGACGAGCCACGCACGAACGGCGCGCCCTCCCGCTACGGTGACCGCCAACGGGTGTCAAAAACACTATAGCCGCGAATCATTCGCAATCGAAATCGAGCCCGGCGACAATGCGGTTCAGGCGCCCCTGTTCCCCCTCGTCCTCGGGGTTGCCGCCCCGCTCCTCCGCCGCCCTGGCCTCTGCCTGGATGCGGGCAATATACTCCTCGTTGCAGAGCCGCACAGCCTCCTTGAGAGCCTCGAGCATGGAGGGGATCTCCTCCGGTTTGCGCACCCAGGTTTCGATGAAGAGGCCGTCGGCGGGGGTGATTTTGGCGGAGTATTGCCGCTTTGCCACCAGATGATTGAACGCATCGCACCAACGCACCGGCGCCTTGTGGCTGAGCTTGAAATAGAGATTGATATAGGGCTGCTTGCGCACCCGCGGCGGTCGTGTCTCGTCGATGCCGCAGATCTTGATGTCGCTGATACCTTCCATTTCATTTCCCGGTTGGATTGTGGGGGGCAGGAGTGAGGCGTAAGGTGTGAGGTCGGTTCCTCTTTCACCGGCTCCCGTTATGGACAATCTGCCCAATCAGCGGATTGATCCGCTCCTCGGTGAGTTTCCTGTAGCCCTGCGCCGAGGGGTGCATCTCGTCCCGCCAGTCGCCATCGATGCGATTATACTCTGGCCCCACCACCTCGAGGGTTCCCCGGGTATCGGCGACATGGAAGTTCTCCTCATCCCCGGCCAGATCGATCAGCATGTCGCTCATCTCATCGAGCAGGATCCAGAGGGAGCGCTTCTGCATCTCGGGATCGTCGATGCCACGCGCGAGATACTTGGGCAGGATCCATGCGTGGTCGGAGACCTCGAAACCCAGGATGGTCGGCGGCTGATCCCGGGGCACGACGTAGTCGTAGGTCTGCACCAGGATCGGGGTGTCGCGGTTGATCTCGCTGTTGTTGCGCAGGTCGATGTAGCGCTTGAAGCAGGACTTCAGCTCGGCAAGTTTTTCCTCCAGCGCCGCGCGGTCCACATAATCTTCCGGGTCGGTCGAGGCGAATCCGGGATTGCGGATCGCCGCGTTGAAAATCCAGCCGATGAGGTCGTTGCCGCCCCCGACCAGGAACAACAGGTCCCAGTGGTAGCCCCAGCGCTGCTCATGGATGAGCCTCTGGTAGAGCTCGAATTGCCGGCCCTTGCTCATATCGACCATCTGGTCGCCAAGCCATGCCAGGTTGAGCACCACGGTCATCTCCTGCGGCACCTCGACGAAGCAGGCCAGATTGCCGGTGGTCGGCAGCGGATAGGAGGCCCAGGAGTCCCCCTCCACCAGGATGCGTTTTTCACCCGGGAAGCCATCGACTACCAGGGCATCGTAGAGATTGGACAGGTCGATTGCCGTCAGATAACGTGCGGACATGCGTGCCTCCATGGCGGTTGATGGTTGAACGGAATGCCGAACAGCGCTTATGCTGCAGTATAACGCCGAATTGCTGCGCGGTTCACATCCGGGCGCACGCAGGCCCCCTGTCATTTCCCGCAAGATAATCTACTCTTCCTTGTGACAGACAGAAGGGGGAGATACACGGATGGGAAACAGTCAAAAACTGGACAGAGGGACCTACGAATCCTCGAAGCTCTACCTCGAAGCGGCACTGAAACAGATGGCGGAGGCCGGTCACCGGATCCACGACCTGAGCGAATTCGCCCTGGAGAAGTTCGGTGACGAGTTCCTGCCCTATCTCGAGCGCTTTTATCGCGATATCCGGGAGGGGAACATCCGCCTCAAACAATCGGTGGCCACGGCCTTTTTCGGCAAGGATGTCGGCGCCGGCGAAAGGGATCGGATGATCCGCGAAACGGCCTATCTGCGGGCGGAGCAACGAGGCTTTGGCGCAGGGTCAGCGGACGACGACTGGCTCCAGGCCGAGAGGCAGGTTGACCAACTTCTGGCCAGCAAAATCGGCCTGGTTGCGAAGGGCAGAAAGGGCGTCACATCGATTAAGGAGGCGGCGGGAAAGGAGCTGACCAGCGCCAGGGAAGCGGTTGCGAGCTGGCTCGAGCAGCGGGGCAAACCCTCCCCCGCTCCAGCCGGCGGCAAGAAAAAGACGGTGAAGGAGGGTGCCACTGCCACCAGGGTGGCGGCGGGCGGAAAAATGGCTGCCACCGGCAGCAGCAAGAGCGCCGGGAAAAAGGCGCCCAAAAAGCGTCCTGCCACCAAGGCGTAACACAACCTGAAGGAACCCCCCATGAACGCCCTGCTCGTACTGGCCAGCCTCGCTGGCGCCGGTGTCGCAGAGATGCCGCAAGGTCATCCCGGAGTGAAACCGGCACCACGGGGTGAGATGGAAGCGATGACACAGCAGGGAGAGGTCATTGCCGTGGTCGACACCCAGGGATTTACCTATATCGAGGTAAAACAGGCGGCGCGTACCGTGTGGGTCGCCGCTCCCACCGTCAGCGTCAAGGTCGGTGACAGCGTGCATTTCCAGGACGGTCCGGTAATGGCGAACTACCACAGCAAGAGCCTTGATCGCACCTTCCCCAGCGTGCTCTTCGTCAGCAATATCGCCGTCGACACTACCCGATAGTTCTAACCGGGACTGTAACTACCCGCCCCTGTTCCGGGGTTGTAACTACTCGCCCCCAAAACAAAATGATCTCACCGCAAAGGGCCGCTCTTTGGCTTCCTGCCACCGCGGCACTAGTGCATCCATGCACGCCGCGCAGAGGCTGATGTAGGTCGTAGGCCGGACATAGCGGAGCGGTGTCCGGCAGAACCTGCCCGATACCGCTACGCTATATCGGGCCTACCTCCTACCTCCGCATCGGGCCTACGCAGCCGGGTCTTGGTTTGCGGGTGGTCGAGCAGACCTGCCCGATACCGCTACGCTATATCGGGCCGACCTTCTACCTCCGCATCGGGCCTACGCAGCCGGGTCTTGGTTTGCGGGTGGTCGAGCAGTTGCCCGGGGTTTTAAAAAGCCGTCGCCCTGTTGGAACTCCCCTGGCGGGTTACTCGAGCAACGCGTCCAGGTTGCGCACCGCGATCTTGCCGGCCGCCTCGAGTCTCGCCCTGTTCTCCGCGCGATCGGTGTTGCCGAGAGCGATCACCAGGTAGTAGTCGCGGTTGAGAATATGCAGACCGGGCGGGGCGATGAAGGCCTCTTCGCCAACACCCGCAACGGGTGTCCGTTGCGGGAAGATCTCCTTGGTCGTGTTGAAAATGGAGGAGGGACTCTGGCCGAACGCAAGCACCTGTTCGCTCATGAATGCCGCCTGGGTCAACGATACCTGGAACAGCCCCTGGCCGAGGTCAGGCGCTTCATAGAGACAGATCTTCAATCCGACCGCCTTCTGTTCCGTGGCGGGACCGTCGGCCAGTGTCGTCCCCATGATCCGTTCGGCATCCGCCCTGGAGATGAGCCGGCACGGGTCGATGATACCCGCCTTCATAATGGGAACCGCCGCACCGCCCTCTTGCGAGGTTGCCTTGCTGCCGCCCTCCTGCTCGCTGCAACCCATCGAACCGAAGAGGAATACCAGCACCAGGCCCGCGACCACAAATCGATTCACCACCATTTCGCTACTCCCTTTCCGAAAATGTACGTTCTGCAGCCATATTCACCGTCCTAGTCCTCCACCAGCTCTACCCGGCGGTTCCTTGCCCGCCCCTCTTCTGAACGGTTGCTGGCAACGGGGCTGGCATAGGAGACCCCCACCGGGTGCAACCGGCTCGTTGCTATGCCGTAGCGGCCGCTCAGCTCCGCGGCCACCGCTTCTGCACGCTGGCGGGACAGATCCATATTGTAGGAGAAACTCCCCACATTATCGGTGTGCCCCACCACCAGAAGCTTCAGCTTCGGCTCGCCTTTCAGCAGCTTTGCGATCTCATCCAGGGTCGGGCGCGACTCCTGGCGAAGTGTGGCCCTGTCGCTGTCGAAGAGGATCCCGTAGAGGGCGACACTGCCGGTGCTTTCGATCTGCTCGGCCATCTTCGCCGAAGAGACCGTCACCATCTTCTCCTCCATCGGCTTGCCTTCGACAATATCCACCTGGACCAGCACCTGCCCCTTCCGGATGTCATCGACATTGGCCGCCCAGAAGCGATTCTCCACCGCGTAGACGGTCACCGTGATACGCCCATCGGCACGCGCCGCCTCGGCGGCGAGAAAGCGCTGGGTATCGGCGTTGTGGGTCAGGACCGGGATATTGGGCGGCAACTTGAGTTTGCCGTATCCCGCAGCTTCGGAAAAATAGCTGCCGAGCGACTCCCCGCCGCTCTGGAAGAGTATCTGGAACCCCTTCTCCCCAAGCTCCTTTTCGTAGTTGCGCACCACCTCCAGCGGGGAGCGGCCAGGCGGGACCTTGTAGGTCAGGCGGGTAAGCGCGCCCTCCACCGTAACCGATTTTTCCAGGCTGCTCGAGGTCGGCGCCCGGCCCAGCGGTACGGTGTACTCATCATACGCGCGCTGCTGAAAGAGGATGATTTGCGAACCCTCGTAGCGCTTGAGCAGCGGGTGGTCGGCGCTGCCGACAATATCGGCAGCGAACGCCGAACCGCACAGAGCCAGTGTCATCATCACGACCTTGAGGCATTGCTTCCATCCATTCTGTTTCACACCATTTCTCCTGCAGTGAACGGCGACAGCATCGCCATCGGTTGTGCCCTGGAACCACCCGCTGCACCTGCCACCTTAGCTACTCCCAGCGAAAGAGCAGCGCACCGAGCGCCAGAAACAGCGCGCTCATCGCCGCCAGCACCAGCAGCTGCGGCATGACCGCGCTCAGCATCGCACCGTCGAACATCACTGAACGGGCCGCCCCGATCATGTGGGTGAGCGGAAATATCTTGGAGAACTCCTGCACCAGCGGATTGGCACCCTCCAGGGAAAACCACACCCCGGAGAGAAACATCATCGGCCAGCTGATGAGGTTGAGCAGCCCCTCGGCGAGTTCCTCGCTGGCGATGCGCGCGGCGATCACCAGGCCCATGCTGATCATGCAGAAGGCGCCCATAGCGAAAACCAGGAACAGCGTGAGGTAGGAGCCGTACATGGCGAAGTCGACGAAGAGATTGGTGCCGAAGAACACCACCATCGCCACCGCCAGGATCAGCCACAGGCGCGAAAACACCTGCGCGGTGAGAAACTCGATGGCCGAGAGCGGTGTCGCCTTGAGGCGTTTGAGCACGCCGTTCTTGCGGTAGCGGACAATCACATAGCCCACCCCGTAGAGGGCGCTGAACATGATGTTCATGCCGATCACGCCGGGGATCAGCCAGTCGACGTAGCGGATCTGGCGCCCCGCAACCACCTGCTTGGCATAGCCCGCCTGCGAACTGCCCTGCAGGATCTTCTCCAGCACGTAGCCGCGGGGTGAGCTTTCGTTGATCCAGTAGCGCTGCGCGGCGCTGTCGAGCAGCAGGTCGATCTGGTGGCGCTCCACCTTGGTGATCGCCGGGGCGAGCTCCGGCATCTCGATGAACTGCACATACTCGGTGGCGAAGAAACCGTTGCCCGCATTGGCGCCGTAGATGCCCACCTTGTAGAGCGGCGCCGGCTCGCCGGAAAAAGCGAAGGCGAAGCCGGCGACGATGAGCACGGGGAAGATCAGGTTCCAGCCCATGGCTGCACGATCGCGCAGGAACTCCCTGTTGCGCGCCATAAACACTGCCAGCAGCCGCTTGAGGCTCATGGGCGGATCTCCTTGCCGGTCAGCTCCAGGAACAGATCATCGAGGGTGCGCGAGCGCACCCGCAGGCGATCCAGCGAGACACCGGCGTCGAGCAGCTGGCGCAGGGTGTCGGTGACGCCGCAGGTGAGGATCTCGACGCTGTCGCCGCAGTTGTAGAGGGTGAGGGGGAGCGCCGCTGCGGCGGCGGTGAAATCGGCCTGCGGCAGCAGCAGCACCACATCGCTAAAGTGTGCGGCGAGCAGCGCATCGGGCGAGCCCTCGGCGATGATCCGGCCCCGGTCCATGATCAGGATCTCGTCGCACAGCTCGTAGGCCTCCTCCATGTAGTGGGTGGTCAGCAGCACCGTCTTGCCGCGCGCCTTGATGGTGCGCACCAGGTTCCAGATATTGCGCCGCGCCTGCGGGTCCAGCCCGGTGGTCGGCTCGTCGAGGAACACCACCTCCGGATCGTTGATCAGCGCAATGGCCAGCAGCAGCCGCTGGCGCTGGCCGCCCGAGAGCTTGCGCGTATCGCGGTCGAGAAACGATTCGAGGGAACAGGCGGCGACCAGTTCGTCGATGGAGGCGCTGCGGGTGTAGAAGCGCTGGAACATGGCCAGTGTCTCGCGCGCGGTGATGAACTCCTGCAGCGCGGTGGACTGGAACATGATGCCTGCCTCGTGGTGGAACGAGGCGTCGAGCGGCGCGCCCTTGTAGCGGATGGTGCCGGAGGTGGGTTCCCGGATCCCTTCCAGGATCTCCACCGTGGTGGTCTTGCCGGCGCCGTTGGGACCGAGCAGGCCGAAACAGCTGCCGCGCCCGATGGTGAAACTGACCCCGTCGACGGCACGCACGCCCTGAAAATCCTTTACCAGTTTGTCGACCTCGATCAGGGCATCCATGTTTGCGGTCAAGCCTCGCGTTGCTACAGGAAAAGTCTTAGCCGCACAGCCGCCCCGGTTCAACCGCAGTCGTCAGGTTTGGCGCTCCCGAACGCGGTTTATTGCCGCAACTCGGCGAGTTTCCCTGCCGCGGCCCCGGAGGCGAGCGCCTCCCTCGCCCGGGCGATACCCTCGCCGATATCCGCAGCCCGGCCGGCGAGGAAAAGGCGCACCCCTGCATTGTAGATAACGCTGTCCAGGTGCTCCTCCCCCCGGCCCTCGAGTGTCGCCGCCACGATGCGGGCGCTCTCCTCGGGGGAGACACACGGATGGTGCTCGCGGTGGGCGACACCGTAATCGGCGGGGTCGAGGGTGTATTCAGACAATTCGCCGTGGTGAAAGTCCGCCACCGCCACCGGCTGCAGCGGCAGCTCGTCGCAACCGTCCAGCCCCTGCACCGCCATCACCCGCTGCTGCCCCCGCTCGCCGGCGGCGCTGGCGAAGCGGGAGAGAAAGCTCCGGTGCGCTGCGCCGACCAGCGAAAAGGATGCACCGGCCGGGTTGAGCATCACCTCGCAGGCGTGCAGGAACGAGCGGTAGAAGAGCATCTGGCGGATCGGTTTCAGCCGCTCGACGCCGTGGAGATAGCGGCTGGCATGCAGATGGCCGAAACCCTTCTCCTCGATATCGCGGCTCACCTGTTGCGGCTCCCGGTAGGCCGGTATGCCCAGAGCCTCGAGCACCCGGGCGGTGGTGACCCCGTCCTTCGGCGGCAGGCCGGTGCTGGAGTGCATGATCACCGGCACCCCGGCCGCCGCCGTCACGATCGCCGCCGCGAGGCTCAGGTGCAGCGCGTTCTTGCGCCCATCGTAGGGGCCGTTGCAGTTGAGCAACCCCTCGACCCTGGGGGCGATCAGCGTGGCGCTCCCCTCCATGGCGTCGAGAAAGCCCTTCATCTCCTCGACCCGGGCGCCCTTGAAACGCATCGCGGTGAGGAATGCGCCGACCTGCGCCGGATGCGCCTCGGCGGAGAAGAGGAACTCCAGCGCCTCCTTCGCCGCCTCCCGGCTCAGGTCCCTGGCGCCGTGGCGACCCTTGGCGGTGGCGATCAGGCATTTGCGGAAGCGCTCTCCCGCCTCACTGGTAAACGGCTGCATAACTGCGACTCCTGAGGATAATTAACCCGGGCGAGGGCACGCCCACCCGTTATCTGTTTACCATAATAAGCCCACACCACGAAGAGCACGAAGAGCACGAAGAGCACGAAGAGGAATGTGTGCACCACAGAGGCACGGAGTACACTGAGAAAACCAGGTATTAGTGATCCTGTCTCCACGACGGCTGTTCACTGCTGCAAGTGGGCAATCCCTACTATCCCATGCTCTTCGCGCCCTCCGTGGCTCTGTGGTGAATTAACTTTCTTCGTGATCTTCGTGTGCTTCGTGGTGGAATTCCTGCTCGCCGAGCACTTCACCCCACCCGGCTACTCACCGATATCCTCGTTCCACAGGGCCGGATTGGCCTGGATAAACGCCTCCATCAGCCGGCGGCACTCGGGGTCGTCGACCACCTCGAGCGCAACGCCGCGCGAGCGCACATACTCCTCCGGGCCGCGAAAGGTGCGGTTCTCGCCGACCACAATGCGTGGAATGCCGTAGAGCAGCGCCGCGCCGCTGCACATGTCGCATGGGGAGAGGGTGGAGTAGAGGGTGGCGCGGCGATAATCCGCGGCACCCAGGCGACCGGCATGCTCCAGGCAATCCATTTCGGCATGCAACACCGCACTGCCCTGCTGGACACGACGGTTGTGGCCGCGGCCGACGATCTGGCCATCGATCACCAGCACCGAGCCGATGGGAATGCCCCCTTCGGCGGCCCCCTTTTTCGCCTCTTCTATCGCCGCTTGCAGGAACTCATCCATCGCGTCACCTTCCCAGTGGTTGTCCCGAGCTTTCGAATGTTCGTGGTGTTAGGGGAGCGGGCGCTCAGCGGCACCACTTGTCGACCCGCTCTCTGGCCCGCTGTTCCGCGGCGGCGCGGTTCCGGTCTTCGACATACTGGCGCTCGCCCTGCTCGTCTATGTGAAACACCCTTCCGGAGGTCTGATAAATATTGAGGTTGCCCCTTGCCGCGGCGCAGTTGCGCTTGCGCAGCTCCTCATCCTGCTTCGCCCTGGCCTGCTCCTCCGCGCGCCGCGCCTTTTCCTCCCCCCATTTCTCATTATCGAGCTGGATGCGCTCGGCCCGCTCGGTTGCCCGGGGGGCGGGCAGTGGCGCCGGCTCCAGGGTCATCCTCTCCGCCTCACCCGCCATCGGCGGGCGCTCGCCATAATGTACCTGGCCGTTCTCATCGACCCACTTGTAGACACCCGCGACCACCGGCGTGACGGCACTGAGCAACAACAGCAACATCAGCAGCTGCGACATTCGATCCGGGTTAGTCATCTCTGTTCTCCTTTTAGTCGTTCTGTCCATGGAAGGGGCGTCTCCGGTTTTCGGGACAAGCGGTTCACACGGTGCATGCAGCAGGTTGAATGATGGCTTCCCTGTTGAGGGCCATGCGTTTCCATACCGGGAGAGGGTGCGCCTGCGGGAAGAGTGCAACACGGGGGATAGAGCCTGCTGTCAGCGGAGGTGGCACACCGCACCATCAACCGCCCCACCGGCGCGATATCGAGATAAACCGAATAATCCCTGTCCGCCACTGCGTCCCCTCCCTGTACGAGTCGAATCCGTTGACTCAGAGCTTACTCCGGTTACAAAGCGGTTTTCAATCGCCGTGGCGCCGCAACGCTACTGGATCGCTTTCACCTTGAAGCGGCGTCCCTTGATCTTGCCCTCCGCCAGCACCCGCAGCGCCTTCTTGCGCACGGTGCGGTCGATGGCGACGTAGGCGACATGCTCGAAGATGTCGATCTTTCCCACCTTGGCCGCAGGGATGGCGACATCGGCGGTGAGGGCACCCAGGATATCCCCGGGGCGCACCTTCTCCTTGCGCCCGCCGTCGATGCAGAGCGTGATCATCGGCGGTACCAGGCTGAACTCCTCGGGCAGCTCGAGGCTGCGCAGCTCTTCCAACTGCACTTTGGAATCCTGGTAGGTCTCTATGGCGGTCACACGGTTCGCCTCTGCGGGAAGGAACAGGCTCAGTGCGATACCCTTGTTGCCTGCCCGGCCGGTACGGCCGATGCGGTGCACATAGATCTCCGGGTCGCGCGGCAGTTCGTAGTTGATCACCGCCTCCAGCTCCTTGATGTCGAGACCGCGGGCCGCCACATCGGTGGCCACCAGTACCGGCACGCTGCGGTTGGCGAAGCGCACCAGCACCAGGTCGCGCTCCTTCTGTTCCAGATCGCCGTGCAGCGCCAGCGCCTGGATGCCACGCTGCTGCAGCTCCTCGGTCACCTCCTGGCACTGCTGCCGGGTGTGGCAGAAGACCACCGTGGAGGCCGGCTTGTACTGCGCCAGTAGCGCCGCCAGGGTTTTGGTGCGCTTGCCCTTCTCCACCTCGTAGAAACGCTGTTTGATCTTGATATCACTGTGCTGCGACTCGACGGTGACCTCCACCGGCTCGCGCTGGAAGGCGGCGCTGAGCTCGCGGATGGTCTCCGGGTAGGTGGCGGAGAAGAGCAGGGTCTGGCGCTGCGGCGGCGTGGTGGAGAGGATCGCGGCGATATCGTCATGGAAACCCATGTCGAGCATGCGGTCGGCCTCATCGAGCACCACCGCGCGCAGCTTGCCGAGGTAGAGGGTACGCTTTTGCAGGTGCTTGAGGATCCGCCCCGGTGTGCCGACCACGATGTGCGCCCCCTGCTCCAGCGAGCCGACCTGCGGGCCGAAGGGGGCGCCGCCGCAGAGGGTGACGATCTTGGTGTTGGCACTGGTGCGGGCGAGGCGGCGCAGCTCCTTTGCCACCTGATCGGCCAGCTCTCGCGTCGGGCAGAGCACCAGCGCCTGCACCATGAAGGTTTGCTGCTCGAGCAGGTTGAGCAGCCCGAGGCCAAAGGCCACCGTCTTGCCGCTGCCGGTCTTGGCACGGGCGATGAGATCGCTGCCGGCAATCACATGGGGCAGGCTCTCGGCCTGGATCGGCGTCATCTGCAGATAGCCGAGCGATTCCAGGTTGGCCAGCACGGCAGGGGCAAGGTTCAGGCGGGAGAAACTGGTGTTCATGGGGGGCTCTTCGATGTAGCAGGGGGGCCGTGGTGGACGGCGGTGGGCGCTATGATAACAGCATCCGGCCGGAATACCCCGGGTTTTCGGGGGCGTACAGTGCATGACTCCCCGGCTTGGCGTCAGAAATTCTGCAGCTTCCGTTTGATCGTCTCTATCTCGTCGAACAGGTCGAGGCCGAAGGTCGTATCGCAGTATTCGAGCAGCGGCAGGACCTCGATGCAGAGATCGATGGCATAGGGGTCTACCGTCCCGCCCTTGGCGCCACGGATGATCTCCAGCGCGGTATTGACGTCCGGTGTCTCGATGACCGTGGTCACGACCTCCTCGAACTGCGGCAGCTTCTGCGGGGGGCTATAGCTGCCGTCCAGTTTTGCCTCGGTATGGAAGTTGACCCGCTCCAGCAGATCCGAGGACTCCACCGGCTTGACGATGAAGTCATTGGCGCCGCAGGCGTGGGCCCTTTCGCGGGTGATCTCATCCTCGGAGCTGGTGATGACCACGATGGGCAGCTCCCTGATGGCCGCACTCTCCGAGGCCCTGATCCGGCAGATCAGGCCATAACCGTCCAGCCTCGGCATCATGATGTCGCTGATCAGCATGCTGACGCCGGGATTCTCGACGAGCATCTCCCAGCACTCTTCGCCATCCGCCGCCTGGATGACCTCGAAATCGTTTCGCAGGATCTTGTTGAGTGCGGCGCGCACCGTGCGGGAGTCGTCCACGACCATAACGCGCGTTCTTTGCTGGTTGTCTGACATCGGAGCGTCTTGCCTGTTCTGGTTATGAAGTCGTCAGGGGTTCTTCTCGATATGCGTCCTCCTGACCCGGTTACAAGGATACCGGAAAATCGCTCCGGCACGTTGACCCTCGTCACCATTCCCCTTCTATCCTTGCGGTGATCCCGCCCGCTCTCTCCCGCCGGTTCTCTGCGTTATACTGCGAATAAGACGTTCATTCACTCAAAACGAGGTCTGCGTGAGCCAACCCTCCTCCACCGCCTGGTGCAGCAACCCGCAATGCAACCGCTGCACGCTGCGCGACTCGGTGCTGTTCGCCGGTATTGATGCCCGCCACCTGGAACCCATCGAGAAGGCGATCGACGAGTGCACCCGGGAGGCCGGCTCCCTGCTCTACCGGGTGGGCGGGCGCGGCGAGGCGGTATTCACCCTGCGCAGCGGCCTGATCAAACTGGTGCAGTACCTGCCCGACGGCACCCAGCGCATCGTGCGCCTGGTCAGCGCCACCGATGTGGTGGGCCTGGAGGCGCTGATAGACCAGCCCTATCAGCACGACGCGGTGGTGCTGCAGGAGGCGAGCGTCTGCCGCATTCCGATCGGCGTATTGCGGCGGCTGCAGGAGAACGATCCGGCACTGCACCGCGAGCTGATGCGCCGCTGGCAGCGCGCCCTGGCCGAAGCCGACGCCTGGCTGACTGAACTGTCGACCGGCGCGGCGCGGCAGCGCGTCGCCCGGCTGCTGCTGCGGCTGGTGGACGAGCGGGGCGAGGGACGCTGCACCCTGTTCGGGCGCCGGGACATGGGCGCCATGCTGGGGATCACTACCGAATCGGCCAGCCGCGCCATGGCCGGGTTCAAGCGCGAAGGGCTGGTCGTCGAGGGCAGCGGCGGCTTTCGGGTCGAGCGGGCCGCGCTGGAGAAAATTGCCGCCGATTGACAATTCGTAATGCCGCCCGCCACCCCCTCCCGTATCCTTTTTCCGCTATACCGAAACAGTTGGAGATACGGGAACCATGCGCGCCCTGCTTTACCTCACTGCCGCGGGGCTGTTCGAACAGCCCGCTGGTGAGTCGACCGATCGCCTGCAGGCCCTGTTAGCCGCACTGCTGCAACACCCATCCCCTGACCACCGCCACTGGCAGCCGCTGCTGCGGCAGCTGGCCGATTGCCCGCACCCCGACGATGCGCAGCAGGCGGCCGAGTACAACCGCCTGTTCGTGCTCGCCATTCCCCGGGTCGCGGCCCAGCCGTTCGGCTCCTACTGGCTGGAGCCGGAGCGGCAGCTGATGGGCCGCACCACCGTGGCGGTGCGCGAGCTGATGGCACTCCATGGCCTCGGCGTGGAGGGCAGCGGCCTGCTGCCCGATCACATCGTCTCCGAACTGGAGTTCATGGCCATCCTGGTGGCGCAGGAGAGCCTGCACAGCGGCCGCGACAGCCAGCGCCGCCTGCTCGGCGAGCACCTCGCCCGCTGGACACCCCGTTTCACCGCGGCGCTGCGCGCAGCACGGCCGTCGCGCCGCTACCTGCTCGCCGCCGAGCTGCTGGACCGGCTCATCGCCGAGGACCTGGCCCTGCTGGGCGAGGGCCGCGCCCCGCTTCCCATTACCGAAAACCCCAGCCGTGAGGCGACCCTATGAGCAAAGTGCAACCCTTCGATCCGGCACGCCGCGCCTTCCTCGGCGGCGCCGCCGCCCTCTCCATCGCCGGCTTCCCCGGTAGCGCCCTGGCGCGCATCGACGCGCCCCACAGCGCGGAGGCGCTGAAACCGAGCGAGGAGGTGTATGGCTTTTGCGACATGTGCTACTGGCGCTGCGGTCTGAAGATCCGCGTGCGCGACGGACGCGCGGTGAAGATCGACGGCAACCCGGAGCACCCCAACAACTACGGCGTGGTCTGCGCCAAGGGCAACGCCGGCCTGATGGTCGCCTACGACCCGGACCGGCTGAAGTACCCGATGCTGCGCGTCGGCGAACGCGGCGAAGGCAAATGGGCGCGCATCGGCTGGGACGAGGCGCTGCAGAGGGTCGCCAAGGGGCTCAACGGCATCAAGGCGAAGTACGGCGCCCACGCCCTGGCGATGATCGGCCACGGCTCCTGGGAGAAGCCCTACCACCGCCTGGCCCACGCCTTCGGCACCCCCAACACCACCAGCCCGGTGTTCGGCCTCTGCTGCGGTCCGCGCGGCGTCGCCAACATGATGGTGGTCGGCAAGAACCTCACCGGCAACGAGACCCTCGACCTGGAGAATTGCCGCTACTTCCTGATGCTCGGGCGCAACGTCACCGAGTCGCTGCACAACGGCGAGACCCGTGCCTGGGTCGAGGGGGTGAGCCGCGGCGCCAAAGTGGTCTATGCCGACCCGCGCTACACCATCACCGCCGCCAAGGCCGACGAGTGGCTGCCGATCCGCCCGCTCACCGACCATGCGCTGCTGCTGGCGCTGATCCACGTGGTGCTCGAGGAGCAGCTCTACGACCGCGAATTCGTCGCCGAGTACACCCTCGGGCTGGCCGAACTGCAGCAGCGGGTCGCCCGCTACACCCCGGAGTGGGCCGCGGCGGAGACCGAGATCCCGGCCGCGACCATCCGCCGCATCGCCCGCGAGATGGCGGCGGCGGCACCGGCGGTGCTGGTCTATGCGCCGCGCCGCCTGACCCGCACCACCAACGACCTGGGCACCGGGGTGGCGGTCTCCATCCTCAACTCCCTGTTCGGCGTGTGGGACCGCACCGGCGGGGTCTTCACCCCGCAGGGCTTCAAGCTCCCGGAGCCGGACCTGCCGCCCTTCGAACATCCGCAGGCGCAGCTGCCGGCGCACCTGCTCGATGCGCACGGCCAGGCGGTGCGGGCCGACGGCGCCGGTCCCAACGGACGCTGGCCCATCGCCAACGCCGCCCTCGGCCTCACCAACGAGATGTGGAAAGCGATGGCGAAGCAGGAGCCCTACCCGATCAAGGCGCTGCTCACCGCCGG
>Ga0209164_1001568_pt1 | contig 28573 bp, 21 predicted proteins | sample MTBNYHSulfiMetaG_FD_187458 | JGI IMG/M metagenome (GOLD analysis project Ga0209164, IMG submission 187458) | Enrichment culture microbial communities from rom New York Harbor, USA that are MTBE-degrading - MTBE-NYH (New York Harbor Sulfidogenic)... | ecosystem: Environmental > Aquatic > Marine >... | reverse complement strand
CGGGGACCAGCATGGCCATCCTCGATTTGTCCCCGGGCAGGAAGTCGTCATTCCCCACAATAGTCATCAGCGGTATCGAGATGGACCGGACCCTCTCCACCACTGCCTCCATATTCGATACTGCGGCGACCTCGTCTTCCACTGCGGCGGTCATGACAGCGGCAAGCGCCTTGAGGTCGCCGCCCGTTGACTCGGCGAATCTGCGAAACTCCCGCGCCACCGGGTCGGTGACCTGTTCCAGGCTGTCCTCAAGAAGCGCTTCTATTATGGCATCACGGCCCTCAGTGCCGAAGTGCGCCGGGGCACGGTCGGGCAGCACAAACCCGCCAAGGACCACCGACTTGAAACGCTCCGGCTGGGTCAACAGCAGGTTCAGGGAAAGGCGCGACCCCATGGAGTAGCCAAGGAAGTTCGCTACCTTGACGCCCAGGTGGTCCATGAGATTGGTGATGTCGCCGAGCATCTTCGCCCCGTACATGGCCGGGGCTATGGGCTTGTCGCTCTTGCCATGCCCGCGGCAGTCCATCATTATCAGCCGGTTCTCCGCCTTCAGGGCATCCGCCACTCCAGGCAGCTTCCAGTTGATATGGAGATCGGCGGCAAACCCGTGGATCATCACCAGGTCCGGGCCGCTCCCCTCGACCTCATAGTAGATCTTGATCCCGTCACTGTCACAGTACGGCATGTCTCCCTCCTCCAGTTGCAGAGTCCCTTGTCAGCGTCGTGCGAAGACGCCTGTTCTCTTTGCAGCCCCGTCCGGTAACCACAAGGCCCGATGGTCCGCCACGGCAGATTATGGCGATAGCCGCTGTTCTCGGCAAGAGGGTGACCAATCCCCCAACCCCTGCCGGTGATGACGGCCATCTTATGCGACGCGCGCCAGTAGTGAGAAGCACCCATTCTACAGGGCGATATGCCCCTTTTGTGTTCAACCCTCCCGAGCTGCCCGGGGCACCTTCTCGCCAGGGGCTGCCGCTCAGGGGCCTCAGGCCTTCTGCACCCTGGAACCCGGAGCGCTTGACAACGCCTGCTGAACAGGATAACTTTCTAAGCCCCTGAACAGGAATTGCACGACACCAAACCCAATCCATGACCGGCCGGCAGTGCCGTGGCGACAACAGATCGGGGCGGGCGAGTCAGTCCCTTTGTCAAATAGAGAGGAGGGGGATTCCGATGACACACCATGAAGGCAAATACACCACCAACTTCGGCAAACCGGTAGAGGATGACCAGCATACCCTCGCGGCCGGCCCTTACGGCCCGGCTCTCATTCAGGACATCCACCTGCTGGAGAAGCTGGCCCATTTCGACCGCGAGCGTATCCCTGAGCGGGTGGTCCACGCCAAGGGCGCCGGCGCTCACGGCTATTTTGAGGTGAGTGCGGACGTCACGCGGTACACCAAGGCGAAGCTCCTGTCGAAGGCCGGGAAACGCACCGACGTGTTCGTCCGGTTCTCCACCGTCGGCGGTGAGAAGGGATCAGCGGATGCCGAGCGGGACCCGCGCGGCTTCGCCGTGAGGTTCTACACCGAAGACGGCAACTACGACCTGGTGGGCAACAACACCCCGGTATTCTTCATCCGGGACCCGCTGAAGTTCCCCGACTTCATCCATACGCAGAAGCGAAACCCGAGCACCAACCTCAAAGACGCCGACATGTTCTGGGACTTCCTCTCGCTCACCCCCGAGTCCATCCACCAGGTGACCATTCTGTTCTCAGACCGCGGGACGCCCCGCACCTATCGCAACATGCACGGCTACAGCAGCCATACCTTCAAGTGGTACAACGACAAGGGCGAATACTGCTGGGTGCAGTACCACTGGAAGACCGAGCAGGGGATTCAGAACCTCACCCGCGAAGAAGCCACCAAGATGAAAGCCGAGGACCCTGACCATGCCACGCGGGACCTGCGGCAGGCTATCGAATCCGGAGACTATCCCTCGTGGCGACTGGAGGTCCAGATCATGACCCCGGAGCAGGCCAAGGAGTATCGCTTCGATCCGTTCGATATCACCAAGGTCTGGTTCCACGCCGACTATCCGCCAATCACCATCGGACGCATGGTGCTTAACCGCAACCCGGAGAACTACTTCGCCGAGGTGGAACAGGCGGCTTTCTCACCGGCCAACTTCGTCCCCGGCATCGGAGCCTCGCCGGACAAGCTGCTCCAGGGGCGGCTCTTTAGCTATCACGACACCCACCGGCATCGCCTGGGGCCCAACTACCACCTTATTCCCATCAATCAGCCCAAGGCGGCCGTCATGGTCAATTACCAGCGAGACGGGTCCATGCGCGTCGATGACGGCGGTGGCGACGGGCCCAACTACTATCCCAACAGCTTCGGCGGTCCCCAACCGCAACCGGATGCCAGCGAGCCGCCATTCGAAGTCTCCGGGATGGCGGACCGTCATCCCTATACCCATCCCAACGATGATTTCTTCCAGACCGGTGAGCTCTATCGGCGCGTGATGAACGACCAGGACCGGGACCATCTCGTCGGCAATATCACTTCGCATCTGTGCAATGCGCAGAAACGGATTCAGCTACGCCAGAGTGCCCTGTTCTACAAGGCTGACCCGGAGTATGGCCGCCGTGTCGCCGAAGGATTGGGGCTCGACGTGAAAGACGTCGAGCGCCTGGCGGAGATGCCTCAGGAAGCACGGGCAGACGCCACAGCCAAGTAGTCCACAGCAACTGCGGAAGCAGACACCGCCCGACACCTCAATCAACGAGGTTGCAGGCGAGGGTTTCCTCTGGCGCCCGCTGCGACGAGCAGGAGGCAGGTTGCCGCGTGCGATCTTCCGCATTCCGGCGCGCAGGCCACCCCACCCGAAAGGTTGACACAGATACACCCCGTGTGCTATATGTCCACTCGTGCGCCTGGTCAGGACAAGCGCTCCGCGGGCGCGGGGGCGAGCCCCCGGCGCAAAGGCGCGGGCGCTCGGGCGGAGGCGGTCAGATGCCCACGATCCTGGACTCAATGACCGGGGGGACCGCCAGAGCCGCTACCTGCCCCTAGACTGGACAGCCTAATGCCGGCGACCCGGGCCACCACACACCGTCAACGCCATACGCAGCCGCTCCGCGACAGCGCCGCGCGCCGGCGTTCAGCCCCAGCCAGGTATGTCCGATGATTGACGCCTACCTCGACATCGAGACCACCGGTCTGTCGCGGTGGCACCACCAGATAACCGTAATCGGCATATACCTTGTGGACCGCTCCGCCAGCAGCCTCGTCCAGCTTGTCGGGGATGCGGTGAGCGAACAGGCCCTGCTTCAGGCTCTCCAGGGGGTCAGAGCGATCTTCACCTACAACGGCAGGCGCTTCGACCTTCCCTTCATACGCACCCGCCTCGACGTGGATCTCACAATCCTGTTCAATCACCACGACCTCATGTATGACTGCTGGCGCAGGAACCTGACGGGCGGGCTGAAAGCGGTGGAACGCGCCCTGGGGATTCCAAGGCAGCTTGCCGATATGGACGGGCGTGACGCGGTCATCCTGTGGCACAGGTACCAGCAGTACGCCGACCGAAATGCCCTCTCGTTGCTCCTGAAATACAACAGCGAGGATGTCACCAACCTCAAGATTCTCAGGGAGAGGCTGTCGCTGTTCGGCCGCATTGACTAGGACAACTCGAACGAAGTTCGTCGGGCCCGGCTTTGGCCTAGAGGTGCCACTTGAGGCCAAGACTACTTGAAAACTCGCCCATTTGAGGGAAAGCCCCACCAGCGCAGTCAGGCCTACCCCGGCGCTCGAATGAACCGCGCGATTATCTCGGCCAGGTCTTCAATGTCCTTCTGATACACGAACTCCTCTTTGCCGTGGACGCTGCATTCCGACCTGATGACTCCAATCCCGAACTCCGTGGCCCCCCACTCTTGGGCGATGTGGGGCAGGTCGCCCGAGCCCATCTCGCCGTACTTTCCAGTCCCGCCGGTTACCTCCTCGACTGTCCGCGCCAGCTCGTCCACCATGAGGTCGTCGCACGGTGGCACCGTCGGTATGGCCACGACCCTGTCCACCTCCCACTTCACCTGCGGCACCGCGGAGAGCACGTCAACCAGCTCTCGCTTCGCATCCTCGATGTTCTCCTCCGGTATCAGCCGCCGGTCGATAGAGACGAGGCACTCGTCAGGAACCACGTTGACCTTGAGGCCCCCTCTCATCATGTTGACGTTGAGCCTCGCCACCATGTGCGCCAGTCCGGTGTCCGGGTGCACCTGCACCCTCGATTCCCTCTTGGCCACCTCATCCTTCAGGCTTAGCAGGGCCTGGGTCAGCGGTATCGCCTTCTCCACCGCGTTCTCCCCCAGGTGCGACAGCCCGGAGTGGACCGATCTTCCCCGCACCTTGATGTCCATCTGCAGCAGGCCGAGACTGGCCACCGCCACATGCCCGAAGCTCGCGTCGAGGCTGAGTATGGAGGCGCCCGAGAGCGGATGTAGATAGCGAGCCAGATAGCGCAGTTGACCGGCCTGCCCCACCTCCTCGTCTGTCGTTATCATGACCGACACATCGAACTTGAGCGGCCTGTCAGCGACAGCCTCGAGGCCGAGGAGGAGGGCAACGATGGCCCCTTTCATGTCAGCCGCCCCACGACCGTAGACCTTGCCGTTCTCCACCCTTGGATTGAAGGCGTCCCATCCTTCAGCGGGAACGACATCGACATGGCCGTAGATGAGGAGGCGCGGCTTCCCCGGGTCACGGCGATGGGCCACCAGCGCAACCCTGCCCTCCTCTCCACCGGCGTGTTCGCGGGGAATGTCGACCCTCTCGGTCTCGAAGCCGACCTGGTCGAACAGAGGCTGCAGGTAGTCCACCGCCCTGTCATAGTTGCGGCCGGGTGGCACCGACGTGTCTATGGAAATGAGGTCTGAAAGGACTGTGACGTAATCCATGTGTTGTGTTTCCTCCGTATTGACTGGATTCGCCGCCCCATTGTACAGAACACGAAAAGGCGAAGCTAGACGTCATTGGGAGTGTTCGAAAGCGCGCGGGCCCTTCTTGGCGCGACGTCTCCCTTACACCCGTTGTCACACACCGGCCGCTTGTCCCGGAGGGATGTGCTATGGGCGAGTTCACCGCGCAGGGTCGAATCACCGTCGGCGGGGTGGGTATGCTCAAGGATGGGCCGGCGGCGCAGGGGCAACGCCTGGCTGAGAGTCAACGGTTTCCCGATTCGGTGTGCTTTGCCGCGGCGGGACCGCAGTAACGACCGGCGAAGGCCCGCACCTCTCCTGCCGTTTCGTCGCCTGTCATAGGCACGCCGTGGCCGCAGGCCAGCACGCGCGGTTCGAGGCCGGCGAGGGCAGCGACGGACTCCTTCGCCGCTCTCCTGTTCCACGTCGAGTACCACGGCGGACCGGAGACTCTCTGTTTGTTTATCCGCAAAGCCCACAGCAGAGACCCCCAGAACGAGTTCAGGTCAACGGTCAGGAGGGCGTCGCCCGTGATCAGGACCCGGTCACCGGTCCGGAAGAAGGCAACATGGCCCGGCGTGTGGCCCGGCACAGGAATGCACTCCCAGTCGGGAAGACCTGGAACGGCAGCGCCGCGATCGAACGCCCGCGCAACGTCTTTGAGGCTCGCCTTCGAGAGCATCGACTTAACCCGCCGTCGCGGCATCGCGCGCAAGGAGGGCAGGATGACCCAGCGGTCGAGCGGGTTGGCATACTTCTCGATAGTCGAAAGATCCCCGGCGGCTGCGAGGGGCAATTCGTCAGGATGCAGGTAGACCGGACAGCCCCACATACGCGCCAGCTCGAGCGCTGATCCCTCATGATCGGGGTGGGCATGCGTGATCAAGATGGAAGCTGGCCGCGTGTCCGCTCCGAACAACGACTCCGCGATCTTCCGGATCAACCGGCCCCAATTCGCCGATGCGGCATCAATCAAGGCCCACGACGGTCCAGACCGCACGAAGTAGACGTTGGAACGGGTGATGCCTTTCCCCACCTCCATGCAATACACGCCTGGGGCAATCTGCGGGCACACGCTGGTGTCGGTCTCCTTGTTTGGCTTGTTCAGTTCACTCACCGGTTTTCCTCTTACCCGCTGCTGTTTATGAACCTGTCCATCAGGAACAGTTTGCCATGCCGAGGATAATCAGGACAAGCACGTCAATCGGGCCAGGGCTTCTCCCCCAGGGCCATACGGCAGAGGTCGACAATGAAGACCTTGCGCACGCCGTGCTGAGTGGTCGGCCGCCGCAGCGCGCGGTCGCACATGGGGCAAAGCGTTATCAAGGCGTCGGCGCCACAGTCAATCACATCCTGCATGTTCTTCAACTGGAGCTCCGCCGCCAGCTCAGGGTAGACGCGGATGATGGACGCGGTGCAGCAGAGAGCCGTCTCCCTCTCGTATTGCCGCGCTGGCCTTTCCACACCAATGAGGTCGAAGATCTCGTCGAGCAGCGCGTCCTTGTCCGGCGTGTACCTTGAAGCGCAGGGACGCTGGTAGGCGACCTTCTTGTTCAATCTGGTGATGCTGCTGCGGTGCTCCCTGAGATAGTCGCGGAGGTACTCGAAGAGGTGGACGTACTTGAAGGGCACGGTGATGCCGTAGTCCTTGACCTTGCTGTGCACCATGGCGTAGCAGTCGTCGTGCAGCAAGACCAGGTCCTTGCCCAGACTGGCCAGCTTGTCGATGAAGGCCCGGGCCCGGCGCTCGATGGGGCTCTCCAGGCCGAGATGCACATAGCCGAGGAGGCAGAAGTAGTCTCCTCCCTTCACTATGGTGAGGCCGCGGAAGAGCTGGCTGTCAAGGACCCCCTCGGGCATGAAGTGCTCCATTATGCACAGCGAGAGGGCCGGCTTGTCCGGGTCGCCGGGAATCACTTCGTTGGGGATGGCGAACGCGCCTTCGAAGAAGCCGACAGTCTCCTGGCTCACCGGGAAGGCGTGCGTCTTCTCCAGCATCCTGAGTATCAGGTCGAAGGGGTCGGCCCCGGTGGGGCAGTACTCGCTACAGGCGCAGCACGTGATGCACTTCCCCAGGATATCGGCCTCCTTCCCCTCCATAAGCGCCTGTATGTCGGCGACGGCCTTCTCCTTGTCATAGTCCACGTAGAGACATTTCGTCAGGCACTCGCCGCACAGGTCGCACTTAGACGGGTCCCACATTCGTCACCTCCTGTGTGTTGGGGACTCCTAGCTCGCCTCGCGGCCCTTGAGCCTTGGGCGTTCCCGGCCCCGATACTACGCGTGATTGGCGTGACTGTCAACTCTAAGGCCACAGCCTGATTGGCCAGCGACGCCAGGAACTGGAGCAGCTCAGCGCACTTGTGGTGAGGACAGGAAGCCGTGCGCGGCCTTGACTCGAAAGTACTGGTCATGGAGAATGGTGGACAATTGGCCTTGACCGGGTTCCAGCCACAAGGAGACAGGGAGGCAGTGACGTGACAGAGCCAACAACGATCGAGAACAGAGACTTCAGGTTTGCCAGCGCGCTGGTTTCGGATGGAGCTCGCATGCTGGCAGCCGTTGCCCGCGACTTCGTGGACCGGGAGATCATGCCCATCCGTCGGGAGATCGAGCGGGACACCCGCGGGGACTTCGCGCTCATTGCCGAGCTACAGCGGAAGATGATGACGCTCGGCGTGCAGAAGGCGAACATCCCCCAGGAATACGGCGGCATCGGAATAATGCCCCTGGTCGACGCCTGTGTGCAGCTTGAGGAGTGGGCCCGAGGCGACGTGGGCTTCATCTGCGCCGTGGGCGGCTGCGCGTGGTCCTTCCTGCCCGCGACGCTGGCCGGGAACAAGGCGATACTGGAGGAGTTCGCCCCCAAGGCCTGCGGGGATGAGGTGTACATCGGCTGCTTCGCCATGACGGAGCCCAGTGGCGGCTGCAACATCGAGAACCTCGACATGCACGGCCGCGGCATAGCCACCACAGCGACTCTCGACGGCGATGAATGGGTGATAAACGGCGTCAAGATGTGGTGCACCAACTCGGGCATTGCGGACAACTACACCGTGGTGTGCACCACGAACCCCGAGCTGGGCGACGAGGGCATCGCCCTCATCCACGTGCCGTTCCCCATCGAAGGACTGACCTTCGGCAGATTCGAGGACAAGGCGGGGTTCAGGGCCAGCAGGGAGTGCGAGTTCTACTTCGACAACGTGCGCGTGCCCCGGGCATGGCGTGTCTCAGGACCGGGGAGAGATGCGGAGCTGTTCCACAACAACCTGGTCTATGCCCGGGTGTTCAGCGCTCCCTATGCCCTGGGGCCGGCTCAAGGTGCCTTCGAGGAGGTCCTGGCCTTCACCAAGGACAGGCTCGCCGCCGGCAAACCGATAAGGCAACACTCGGTCTGCGCCAATATGCTGGCCGACATGGCCATCGGAATCCAGGTGGGCCGGGATACCTACGTGACCGCGGCCTACATGTACGACCACCCTGAGATATACGGCCCGGCATGGTCCAGGTCCATGCTCTCCAGGGCTTCTATCGCCAAGATGTACTGCTGCGACGTGGCCGTCATGGTGACCAACAAGGCGATGGAACTCATGGGCTCCTACGGCTACGTGACCGACCACAATGTGGAGAAATACTGGCGGGATGTGAAGATCATCCAGCTATGGGAGGGCGGCGCACAACTGGGGAGGCTGGACGTAGTGCGGGGCTACTATGACTACAACCAGTTCCATCCCAACCAGCTCTATGAGAGGCTACAGCAGCCGCGGAAGCGATAGCGCCACAGTGCCGGCAGTGGTGAGCCTCCTATCACCGATGACTTCGGCCCGGGAGACAGTGAAGCGAGCTGAGAGGAGAGGGCGAGTATGTACGGATACGCAGGCCAGATGCTGACAGTAAATCTCACCGACCGAAAGGTGAAGAAAGAACCGTTGCGAGACGACCTGCTGCGGGACTGGATCGGCGGCGAGGGCTTTGGTGCCAGACTACTATGGGAGAAGGTAAAGCCAGGGACCGATCCCCTGTCCCCGGCAAACGTGATGATAATCACCACCACTGCCTTCAGCGGGTCGGTATTCCCTCCCGGCTCGCGAACCCTGGCCAACTACAAGTCGCCCCTCACCGGATTCTACGGAACGAACGCCATGGGCGGCAGCTTCGCGCCACATCTCAAGTTCGCCGGCTACGATGTCCTGATCATCGAGGGAAGAGCCGACAGCCCGGCCTACATCTTCATCGATGGGGAGGACGTGGAGATAAGGGGTGCGACCGGTCTGTGGGGAAAGCTGGCCGGCGAGACGGATGAGTCTCTGATGCAGGAGATTGGCGACACCAACATCGAGATCCTCCGCATCGGCCCGGCGGGAGAGACCCTGAACCGGCTGGCGGCAGTCACCTCCGGGTACAACCGGGCCTTTGGCAAGGGCGGTAGTGGAGCGGTAATGGGGTCGAAGAACCTCAAGGCAATCGTCGTCCGCGGCCGAGGCAGCATTCCCGCCTATGATGCGGCGGCATTGAAGGAGCTTGCCGCCACCGTCTACAGGAAATGCCGGTCACCATTCCTCGACCTGTTCAGGGAGTATCACATGCACCCTCTCAGCTCGGTCTTCGTTCCCACCGTGGGCATCCCGAGCCGTCATTTTCAGCAGGCGAGCTGGGACAAGGGCGAGAACCTGTTCCATGTGCCGATCAAGGAGCAGCTATTCACCGGTGAAGATGCCTACTGCTGGGGATGTCCCGTAAGAAGCGGCAAGGTCCTGTCGCCAAGAAAGGGCCCTTACCGGGGGCACAAGGTCGATGCCAAGGTGGAGGCGATATGGTCCTGGGGCTACAACATGATGATCGACGACCTGGATGTGCTCTGTGAAATCCTCTACCAGTGCGCTCAGAACGGGGTTGACATCAACGGCAGCGCCGAGTGGGCCGGATGGCTCGCCGAGTGTCTGGAGCGGGGGCTCATCACTCCTGAAGACATCGGAGGGCTGGAGGTGAGGTTTGGCGATGGCGAGTCCTGCCTCAGGCTGCTGAAGGCCATCTTCGCCCGGGAGGGGTTCGGCGACGTACTGGCTGAGGGGCCGAAGATGGCGGCGGAAAGGCTGGGCAAAGGCACTGAGGAATACGTCATGCACGTCAAAAGCTCTCCACTGGAAGCCGAGGAATTCAGGTCAGACAAGGCGCTCTTGCTGGGCACCGCCACCCAGGAGAGGGGCGGCAGCGTGAACCGGAACTGGACCTACGCCGTGTCCCATCTGGGTATGCTCCAGCCGGACGTGACCGGACTTCAGCAGCCGCCCGACCCGCTCAGCGAGAAGGGCATAGCCAAATGGCTGAAACCGTACCGGGAAGTGGTGCCAGGGGTGTTGAATACCATGGGAGGCTGCCTTATCCTGTGGTGGGTCATGGCGACGGAGACCGCCGCAGTCCTGGAGGGCTACCGGCACCTGACCGGACGCGAGGTAAGCCTGAAGCAGGGCCTCAAGGTTGGTGAAAAGATCATCGCTCTGGCGAGGGCGTTCAACGCCAGGGAGGGATTCAGCCGCAACGATGATACCATGCCCCAGAGATTCCTCACCGAACCGGTGGTGGGTGGTCCCACCGATGGCGCGCGGGTGGAGGACTTCGACGCCATGGTTGACGAGTACTACACCGAATGCGGCTACGACCTGGAGAGCGGATGGCCCACCCCGGCCAAACTCGAGGAACTGGGGCTCGGCGACGTGGCCAATGAGCTGTATGACAGGTAGCGTCGGCCCCGGTTTGGAGGGGGCAGCCGCCCCCGGACGGGGAGATGCGGGGATAGACTGGCCTGAACGGAGGCAGGTGTGATCAAGGAAGAGAGATATGATTTCGTGATCGTGGGCGGCGGGCCGAACGGTGTGGCGCTGGCAGCCTATATCGCCAGGTGCGGGGACAGCGTCTGCGTATTGGAGGAGAGGCCGGAGGCGGGAGGGGCGTGTGAGAACACCGAGCCGATCCCTGGGGTGCGCATCAACCCGCATGCCATGTACATGTATGCCGGGCCAGCTCCTGGATTCGAGCAGCTGGAGCTATGGAAGCATGGCTTCCGCATGGACTGGAGCCCCATGTCGAAGAACCTGGCCGACCAGCAGGCGAGAGGCGTGGCCACCACTGAGGGGATGGCGCCCATCACCAACGGTGATGCCATGGGCTGGGCCAAGCTCAGCGGCCTGCTCACCAGCCCGCCGTTTATCAAGGACCTTCTGCGCGCCACCTTCTGGTGCCCCCCCCACCCCCCCGAGGTGGAGGTGACGGCCGACAACATCCCCTATATGCAGGTGTACAAACAGCACCAGCCTGACGTGTGGAGCGAAGAGCTCCTCGATATGACGCTGTTCGACCTCATGGACGAATACTGTGAGACCGAGCCGTTCAAGGTGCTGCATGCCGCCGCCGCCTGGTACTCCGGGGCCGCCGGCCACTGGGAGGGGGTGGCCATCCCGGCCCTCGCCTCCGACACAACGCTCACCATATATAGCGGGCTCAGCGTTCCCCGTGGCGGCATGCACGGCTACTTCCACTCAATCATACGGTGCGCGCTGGCGCATGGCGTGGTGGTGCGCACCTGCTGCCCCGTGGAAGAGATAATCATCGAGAACGGGCGGGCGGTGGGGGTGCGGATGAGCGAGACCGCGACCACCGATGAGAAGAGGGTCTGGGCGAACAAGGCGGTGGTCAGCGATGTCGACGTGAGGCAGACCTTCTGCAAACTTGTCGGATTCAGACATCTGGGGTTCAACTTCAGGAACAAGGTGGAGGCCATCAGTCTCAAGGGGGGCAGCATCTACGTTTCCCACCTCCTCACCCGTGAGCGCCTTCGCTGCCGTCCCCGGTTCGTCAACCCGCCCCAGGGAGACGACCCCGGGATCGGCCCCTACCCGTGCGACTCCCGCGACATCTACTATGAGCACGCAGCCGATGTCGATGGGCGCAGGGGCAACCCCACCATTCCACCGGAAAGGCTGCTGTGGATATCGACCCCGACCATAAGATTCGATGCCACGGACCCGCAATGTACGATTCCCGACCGGCACGTGGTCTCTCCTCTATATGCCCTGGTTCCCCCTCCGGAGTATCATGCGGAAGGCCCCGACGCGGTAAACAGGGTCAAGGACGAACTGAATGTCTATATGCGCCAGGCCTTCAGCCAGGTGATTGAGAATCTCGACGATGACAACCTCGTCTACCACTGGGCCAACACCCCGTGGGAATCCGAGTTCCGCAACGCCGGTCTCATTGGCGGCACGTGGTGTGGCGCCCGCCACTGCGCCGACCAGTGGGGCGAGAACCGCCCCATTGCGGAACTGGCGCGCTACCGCACGCCTATCGAAGGGCTCTACCTGTGCAATCAGACTGCCTGCCACCCCGGGGGTCTGGCGCTGATGGCCATCCCCTATAACCTGATGCACATCCTCATCGAGGACAGCCTCGTCGAGCCCGGCGCCTGGTGGTACCCATCCCCGTGGTACATACCGCAGCAAGGCAAGATACCAGCGATACCGCGCTGAGGAAAGGAAACGCACCATGCCCGACCCATTGCTTGGGAAGATATTCGATGAGTTCCCCGACGAGACCGATTGGGACGTGGTCATCATCGGCGGCGGGCCCAACGGCCTGATTGCAGGAGCCTATCTATCGAAGGCCGGGCTGAAGGTGGCCGTGGTGGAGCGTCGCTACGAGATTGGCGGCGGGTTGGCCACCGAGGAGGTCATGTTTCCCGGCTACTACTCCAACATGCACGCCATCTACCATCTCCTGGTTGACCTCATGCCGGTGCTTAGAGACTTCGACCTGGACCGCCACGCGCTGATGTGGACCAAGCCCAACGCCCAGGCAGGCATGGTGTTCGAGGATGGCACATCGCTGCTCCTCATGCGTATGGTGGAGGACACCAAGGACTCGATAAGCAAGCTCTCCGTCAGGGACGCTGTCACCTTCGGCAAGCTGATGAGGAGCTGGCGCCGCATCGTGGGCGAGATCATAGGCCCAGCTACCTTTGTGCCTCCCATGGCCCCCCTGGATATGATCATGGCCATGCAGCGCACCAGGACCGGTAACGAGATGCTGGAGCTCGTTGAGCGCAGCCCCCTCGATGTCATCACCAACAGCTTCGAGAACGAGCGGGTGCGCACGCTCATGCTCTACGTGTGCTGCATGTGGGGCCTCGACCCCCGCGAGACCGGCATTGGGATGTTTGTCCCGCTCTATGTGGACCGGGCGATGAACAAGTGCTACTGCGTTGGGGGGTCACACAAGCTGGCCGGCGCACTGGCGAGGGAGATCCTCAGCAATGGTGGAGCGATTCTGGACGCAGCCGAGGTAACCAGGGTCATCATGCAGAATGGCCGCGCTGCCGGGGTCGAGATCGCCGAGGGTCGTGCCCTGCGCAGCAAGGTGGTCATGTCCACGCTGGACCCCCAGACGACCTTCTTTGACCTTGTCGGCGCGGAGCATCTGCCACCGACGCTGAAGGAGTCGATCGAGGGCTGGAAGCTGGACAAGTGGAGCTTCAATACCCTGCACGTGGCCTCCAGGGAGTCCCCGCGCTACGCCTGTGACGACCCGTGGGTCAACGAGGCGTTCATGGTCATCCTCGGCGTTGACAGCCCCGACCAGCTTCTGGCGCACTGGGACAACGTGGTCGCGGGCAAGGTCGATAATACCTTCGGCGGCCACGCCACCTGCGAGAGCCTCTTCGATCCCCATCTCGTCCGCTCTCCGTGGGGCGGGCACGTCTCCTTCTTCCAGATGCATGCGCCCTATGACATTGAGGGTGGCTGGGAGAAGCGGGGTGAAGAGCTGGAGGAGGCGATACTGGCCAAATGGCGCAAGGCGGCCCCCAACATGACGCAGGAGAACATCGTCGCCACCAGCCAGGAGACCCCCGAGGGCATCGAGATACGTTTCCCCAACATGCGACGCGGCGCCATCAAGCACGGCGACTACACGCCGATGCAACTGGGAAGTTTCCGCCCCAACCAGGAGTGCTCCGATACCAGGACGCCCATCGAGGGGCTCTACACCTGTGGTGCGTCCACCTACCCCGGAGGGCTGGTGCTCGGGGGCCCCGGCTACCTCGGTGCGAACAGGGTGGCTGAGGACCTGGGCGTCGCCAAGTGGTGGAAGCCCACCAGGGAGATGGAGCGGTACATCAAGACGTACGTCGAGTAGCCAACGCTGCTGCGTCAAACGCTTGGCTTTGAGTGACCGGCCTGCAGCCTCAGTGAACGAGGGCAGCAGGAATCGTCTTTGGCCGGGTCGTACAGTCTGAAGGTCGGCCCTATATTGTGCTGTTGCCAATCAGGCTATGAGGGGGATAACTATGGAGGCCGATATCTATCGCTTTGAGGTGGGGACTTTCAAATGCATGGCCGTCAGCGACGGCACGCTGACGTACGCGCCACCGACCTTCCCACCTCCTGCAATGTTTCTCTTTGCCAACGCCCCGAGAGAACACCTTGAGCAGGTGCTTCGCCGGCACGGCATACAGGCGGAACAGTGGCTGGAGTGGGTGAGCCCGTACATCTGCCTCGTGGTCAACACAGGTCAGCATCTGGTCCTGGTGGACACGGGTGCGGACGGTCTTGCCCCGAGCACCGGAAGACTTCTCGAGAACCTCCACAAAGCGGGGATTGCGCCTGAGGACATTGACACCGTCGTTCTCACGCACGGGCATCCTGACCATATTGGAGGGACCACCGATACCCGGGGCAGGCCGGCCTTCCCCAACGCGCGCCACATCATGTGGAAGGACGAGTGGGACTTCTGGACCTCGGAACAGGCAGAACTGAAGCTCGATGAACACGGAAAGGAAGTCCTGTTGAAGGCCGCCCGCGACAACCTGCCGCCAATCGAAGGCCAACTAGATCTCATCGACCATGACACAGAAGTCGTGCCCGGCGTAAGCGCGGTCGCAGCGCCAGGCCACACACCGGGGCACATGGCGGTGGCCGTTTCATCGCTGGGGCAGCAGTTGCTGTGCCTCTCAGACACGGTGCTCCATCCCATCCACATGGAACAGCCGCAATGGCATGCGGCCGTCGATTTCGCTCCCGCCCAGGTCGTGACCACCAGACGCCGGCTTCTGGATAGAGCCACGGCCGAGAAGGCCCTGGTGCTGGCCTTTCACTTCCCCTTCCCCGGTCTGGGCCACGTCGCGCCGCGTGGAGAGGCATGGCGGTGGCAACCCATCGAGTAGATGGAGCGCTACTTCGGGACGTAGGTCGAGTAGCCAGCGTCGCTGCGTCAAAGGGCCGGCCTCCAGTGACCAGCTTGCAGGCTCGGTGAACCAGTAGGGAAGGCACAATAACTCAGCGTTTGACCCACCCTACCGCCCCTGATACAATCGTGTGCTGGACGTCAAGCGAGGAGGGAGTGTGCCCGGCAAAGCCCTTTCTGGAATACGGGTACTGGAATACGCCCAGTTCGTGAGCGGCCCCTATTGCGCCAAGCTCATGGCCGACCTCGGTGCGGAGGTCATCAAGATAGAGCCGCCCGAGGGCGACATAGCCCGCAGAAGAGGCCCGTTCCCCGATGACATCCCCCACCTTGAGCGCAGTGGCCTGTTCCTTTACAACAACACCAACAAATCGAGCGTCACCCTGGACCTGGCCTTCGCTGAAGACAAGCAGGCATTCAGGAGGCTTGTCGCGGAGAGCGACATACTCATCGAGGACAGCCCTCCGGGAGCGATGGACGGGTTGGGCCTCGGTTATGAAAAGTTGAAGGACATCAACCCCCGGCTGGTCATGACCTCCATCACCCCTTTCGGACAGACCGGGCCCTACCGGGACTACAGGGCATACTACCTCAACGTCTCCCACGGCAGCGCGTTGGGCTACCTGACTCCGGTAGCCCCTCAGGCGTCGGGCGGGCCACCGCGCGAGCCCATCAGAGAAGGGGGGCTCATCGCCGAATACGATTGCGCCATATTCGCCGCCCTGGCTGCCCTGTCGGCTTTCCGCCTGGCTTCGTCCACCGGGACAGGGCAACACATTGACGTCTCGAAACAGGAGGTGCTGCTCCACCTGCAGAGGACGGATGTGGCCATGTACCTGGAGCATCGATGGCCCGACCAGCGAGGGAGTGCATCCATGTACACCGCCGGCAGCGGCCTGCACCGCTGCAAGGATGGCTACGTTCTGCTGATGCTGGTGGAAGACAAGGCTTGGCGCAGTTTCATCGAGCTCATGGGCAACCCTGACTGGGCCAATAATGAGGAGAGGTTCAGCACAGCGGACAAGCGCACCTGGCTCAGCCCCGAGGACATCCGTCCGCTCGCCGAGCCGTGGATGTTACAGCACACGAGGGAGGAGATCTATCACGGGTTGCAGCAGCGGCGCTGCCCCGCTTCCCCCCTCTACAGAGTGGCCGAAGTGCCCGAGACCCAACGGATGAAGGGACGCCAGTTCTTCGTGGAGCTGGAGCACCCCGAGGCCGGCAGGCTTGGCTATCCCCTGGGCCTGGGCAGGTTCTCCCGGACGCCGATTGCCTTCGAGCGTCCCGCCCCTCTGCTGGGACAGCACAACCACCAGGTCCGCGGTGGCAGGCCGGGCGATCGCCCGCCAGAAGCGCAGTCCAGGAGCAGCGGCCAGTCCATGCCGACCGGGTACCGCCTGTCGCATCCCCGGCCTCTGGAAGGGGTGAGGGTCACCGACTTCTGCTGGGTGTGGGCCGGTCCATCGGGCACCGAGCTGCTGGCCTACCTGGGAGCTGAGGTCATCAGAGTGGAGAGCCAGGACCATCTGTGTCTCACGCGGCGAGCGGGACCCAACGTGAACCGCAGCGCCATGTATAACAGCCTGAACCTGGGCAAGCGCAGCATCACCATCAACCTGACGCGGCCGGCGGGGATCGAGCTGGCCAAGAGGCTGATCGCGGTGAGCGACGTGGTGACGGACAGCTTCTCCGGCGGCATGATGGAGAGGTTCGGCCTGGACTACCCTGCGTTGAAGGAAGTGAAGCCGGACATCGTTGCCGTGTCCATGTCGGGGTGGGGAGCCTCAGGGCCTGAGCGGGACTACCGCGCCTTCGACCCCAACTTCGCCGCGCTGAGCGGGTTGTACGACCTTACCGGCTACCCCGACGGAATGCCCGGCCTCCCCGGCGGTCGCGGGCGGCTCGACCTCACTACCGGTGCCGTTCTTGCCTTCTGCGTGGCAGCCGCCCTGATTCACCGCGCCGCAACAGGCGAAGGACAGTTCGTCGATATCTCTCAATGGGAAGTCGCCAACTGCGTGATAGGTGATTCGTTCATGGACTACTTCATGAATGGTAAGAGCCCGACCCGCGCCGGCAACCGCGATAGCGTCATGGCCCCGCACAACTGCTACCGCTGCCGCGGCGAGGACGACTGGCTGAGCATAGCCATCGCCACCGATGACGAGTGGCGCGCCCTGTGCCAGGCCATCGGCAAGCTCGAACTGGGCAGCGACCCGAGGTTCTCCAGTGCCAACGGCAGGCTGGAGAACCAGGTGGAAATCGACAGCCTGATTACCCGGTGGACCCTGGGCCATACTCACTACGAGGCGACCGAGATACTGCAGCGGCAAGGGATAGCCGCCTTCCCCAGCCTGAGTCGCCAGGAGCTGGCCTGCGATCCTCACCTGCTGGAACGGGGCGCCTTCGTGGAAGTGGCCCACCCCGAGGCTGGCGTCAACACCTTTCTCGCCCCTCCCTGGAAGCTGTCAGCCACCCCGGCCGAGGTCGCCAGGCATGCTCCCCTCTTCGGCGAGGACAACGAGTACGTCTTCTGTGACCTCCTCGGCATGCCCCTGGAGGAATTCGCCACCCTGGTCGGTGAGGGCGTCATCTACTAGCTACGAGAACGTCCTTCCCCAGCCAAGCGGCATTCCACTCAATGGCGTTCAGGCCGCAAGCGCGGCTCATTGCCAGCATAGGTCCCTGTCATGATTGCGTCGCCAGTCCTGTGAAGCGGTCATTCGGGCAGTGGGGAATGGTGCGCCACGATTGCCCCGGCAAGGCTCCTTTTCGCCGCCCTCCTGCCCTCCGCATGCGGCACGAAGAAGATGTCCCCTGGGCCGATTGGGGTGAAGAAGCGACTGGCTCACTGTCAAGAGGACCCCTAGCTTTTCTTGCAAAGTTGCTTTTTTTGTGGTATCATAATAAAGACTAGTTACAGTTTAGGTTATCGCAGACTTCTCCAGATTGCCCCGGATCTAGCCAAGTAGTGGGTGACCAAGACTCTAACCAGCACAAAAAAGAGGAGGTCATCCAAATGACGTACCAAGACAAGTCGCTGCAGTGCTCTGACTGCGGCGCAACATTCACCTTCGGCACGGAGGAACAGGAGTTCTTCCACTCCAAAGGCTACACCAACGAGCCGAAGCGCTGCCCCACATGCCGCGAAGCGAGGAAGTCAGAGCGCTACAGCAATGGTGGCGGCTCGAGCTACGGTTCAAGACGCCAGATGTTCCCCGCGGTTTGCGCGGCATGCGGCAAGGACACTGAAGTACCCTTCCAGCCTCGCGGCGACAGACCGGTGTACTGTCGCGAGTGCTTCCAGACAGTCCGACCAAGCAGATAATGCTGGCCTGACAGGGGGGCGCTCTTACACTGTGTGAGAACCTCTTGCATGTGTAGGTGACCCGGAATACGTTGTGGCGTTGCGCTGTTGGAATGTTGCCTGCGTGTTGCTGAAGCCCAAGGGACTTCCCGACATGACTTCAGCACCCAGCACGCGTGGATGGTATTCTGCCCGGGGCAACTGCGCACCGCCATTTCGTGTCCCAGAGAGACTCAACCAGCATACAGGCCTACAGAACGGCGCGACAGGCAGAACAAGGTTCACGAGACTGCACAGAGCTGGAAAGCATTCGACAAATCAATGCTCCTAGCCGTAGCGGGCGGAGTAGTGGATACACTGGCGAGAGTCAGTCCTTGTAGTCCAACCAACCTAACGAAGGGGGCTATCGACATGAAAATCTATGCGGGCAACCTGTCTTACGAGGTAACCGAAGAGGAATTGATCGGGGAATTCGCCGCTTTCGGACAAGTGACATCTGCGACGATACCGACAGACAAGTACAGCGGGCGACCCAAGGGGTTTGCCTTCGTTGAAATGGCCTCAAGGTCTGAAAGCGAGGCGGCAATTGCTGGCCTCAACGGAAAAGAGCTGAGAGGCCGTACTCTCGTGGTCAATGAAGCCCGTCCCCGTGTCGACAGCAGAAGCGGCGGCGGGTACCATGGAGCCAGGGGCGGTGGGGGCGGCGGGAGCTATGACAGTCGAAGAGGTGGTAGGCCCAGTACAGGAAAGCGGCGAAGATACTAAATCGCTGGCCACAGACAGACGCACTCGATGGCGTACGGCAATCCGCACGGGCCCGAAGAGCGGTAGCCTGACGCATCGAGGACAGAGAGTCAGCGAAGGAGAGCCTCACTCTGGCCAAAGGAGGTTGGCATGAATATTTATGTCGGCAACCTGTCGCTCAGGGTGACTGAAGCAGAGCTGCGACAGGAATTCACGGCCTTTGGACAAGTGGTGTCCGTTAGCATCATGAACGACAAGTACATAGGCAGCGGACAGCCCAGGGGGTATGGTTTTGTTGAAATGGCCTCCAAGTCCGAAGGCGAAGCCGCAATCAACGCTCTCAAGGGAAAGACACTGAGGGACCGTGCGCTCTTCGTTACCGAAGCCCTGCCGCTGTCAGACAGCGACGGCACGGGTCCTGTCAGCGATAGAAGAGGCGGCCGGCTGGGCGGAAGACGAAGACAGAGAGACCGAATCGGTCAACGGTCGTCACCTTTGAAAATGACACACCAGCCGCTTTGACCGGTCAGAAACGTCCAGGTTCAAGCCAGCCTCAGTGTCAAGCCGTTCCCCACACCAAGTCAGCCCCCACGGCGTTCTCTTCGTACCGCCCTGGCGCCGCACACAGCGTAGTAGGCGACGAGGTGCTCCAGGCCGGTGGCCTTTTTGGGTGAAGCAAGCAGCCTATCTTTACAGGCGTGCCATTTTGGGCTAAAATAGATACGATTTCGGGCGGTTAGCTCAGTGGTTAGAGCGCTTGCTTCACACGCAAGAGGTCACTGGTTCAAGTCCAGTACTGCCCACCAGCCGAAGTGGCGGAATGGCAGACGCGCTACGTTCAGGGCGTAGTGCCCCTTGCGGGCGTGGGAGTTCAAATCTCCCCTTCGGCACCAAGCGCTTGTAGCTCAGTTGGATAGAGCGCAGCCCTGCGGAGGCTGAGGCCGTGGGTTCGAGCCCCGCCAAGCGCGCCACGGGCGATTAGCTCAGTTGGCTGGAGCGTCTGCTTTACACGCAGAAGGCCAGAGGTTCGAGTCCTCTATCGCCCACCACTGGGGCTGTAGCTCAGCTGGGAGAGCGCCTCCTTTGCACGGAGGAAGTCAGGGGTTCGAGTCCCCTCAGCTCCACCACTCGTGTCTACTTGCACGAATTTGCAGCTGCAAAGCGACAGTGACGCAGAAGCGTGCTGGTCAGAGCAACGCGGAATGTTTCATTCTTGAGGCTCCTGTTGCATGTCTTTGGCTCCGATTCTGTGCCGAGAGACCGTAAGGGCCTGAAGAAAGGGCTGCATTTCAGATTGTATTGAAACGCAGCCCTCATATGTGGCTGCTGGCCTCCGTTGAGCCTTCAAGAGATCCGTCAGTCCGTGACGGTTATTGCTTCCTGGTCATCTGACTTGCAGTTGAGACTACGCTTCAGAAGCCCTCGCAGACGTCTATGCTCCGATCAGGCGAGGTCAAAGCGGTCAAGGTTCATTACCTTGTTCCACGCCGCTATGAAGTCGTGCACGAACTTCTCCTGGGCGTCATCACATGCGTAGACTTCCGCCAGGGCGCGGAGTTGGGAGTTCGAACCGAAGACGAGGTCGACACGAGTGCCGGTCCACTTCAGTTCGCCCGTTGCGCGATCACGACCCTCGAACACACCTTTGTCTTCAGATGTTGCCTTCCAGGTCGTGCTCATGTCGAATAGACTCACGAAAAAGTCATTGGTGAGCGTCCCTGGTCGCTTGGTGAAGACGCCGTCATGGGACCGTCCGAAGTTGGCATTCAAGACGCGCATGCCGCCAACGAGAACCGTCATCTCAGGAGCAGTCAGCGTCAGCAGTTGCGCCCGGTCAACCAGCAGTTCCTCTGCCGATACAGCGTATTTGGCTTTGAGGTAGTTGCGGAACCCGTCTGCAGCCGGTTCGAGTACGGCGAATGACGTCACGTCGGTTTGCTGCTGCGACGCATCCGTGCGTCCCGGCGTGAAGGGAACGGTCACATCGTGACCGGCACTTTTCGCAGCTTGCTCGACACCGGCGCATCCACCCAGGACAATCAAGTCGGCGAGTGACACCTTCTTCCCGCCAGACTGCGCGCTGTTGAACTCCTTCTGGATTCCCTCAAGGGTCTGCAGCACGGTCTTCAGTTGGGCCGGCTCGTTGACTTGCCAGTCTTTCTGCGGCGCGAGACGGATGCGCGCCCCGTTCGCACCGCCGCGCTTGTCGGAGCCACGGAACGTGGATGCCGACGCCCAGGCGGTCGCGACCAGTTCGGAGATGGACAGGCCCGAGGCAAGGACCTTGCCCTTGAGGTCCGCGATGTCCTGCGCGTCGACCAGTTCATGGTCGACTGCGGGCACCGGGTCTTGCCAGATGAGTTCCTCTGCCGGCACCTCCGGACCGAGATAGCGCGAGCGGGGGCCCATGTCGCGGTGGGTCAGCTTGAACCACGCGCGGGCGAAGGCATCTGCAAACGCTTCCGGGTCCTTGTGGAACCGGCGCGCGATCGGCTCGTATATCGGGTCGAAGCGCAGGGAGAGGTCTGCGGTGGTCATGACGGGCGCATGGCGCTTCGACGGGTCGTGCGCACCCGGCACCATGTCCTTCTCGGCGACATCCTTCGCCACCCACTGCCAGGCGCCCGCCGGGCTTTTCACCAGTTCCCACTCGCAGCCGAACAGCATGTCGAAATAGCCCATGTCCCACCGGGTCGGGTTCGGTGTCCAGGCACCTTCGATGCCGCTGGTGATGGTGTCATCCCCCTTTCCACTGCCGAAACTGCTCTTCCAGCCGAGCCCTTGCTCCTCGATGCCAGCGGCTTCGGGCTCAGGCCCCACATGCGCCGCATCGCCAGCGCCGTGACACTTGCCGAAAGTGTGTCCTCCGGCAACGAGCGCGACGGTCTCCTCGTCGTTCATGGCCATGCGCGCGAAAGTCTCGCGGACGTCGCGGCCCGAGGCGACCGGGTCCGGATTGCCGTTCGGCCCTTCGGGGTTCACGTAGATCAGGCCCATCTGCACGGCGGCAAGCGGGTTCTCGAGCTCGCGGTCACCGGAGTAGCGCTTGTCGCCGAGCCAGGTCTCCTCGCTGCCCCAGTAGATGTCCTCCTCGGGCTCCCAGACGTCCTCGCGCCCTCCGCCGAAACCGAAGGTCTTGAGCCCCATCGACTCAAGCGCGCAGTTGCCAGCGAGGACCATAAGGTCGGCCCAGGAGATCTTTCTGCCGTATTTCTGCTTGATCGGCCAGAGCAGCCGGCGCGCCTTGTCGAGGTTCGCATTGTCCGGCCAGCTGTTCAGGGGTGGAAAGCGCTGGGTGCCGGACCCCGCGCCGCCGCGGCCGTCGCCCATGCGGTAGGTGCCTGCGCTGTGCCATGCCATGCGGATGAACAGCCCCCCGTAGTGACCGTAATCGGCCGGCCACCAGTCCTGCGAGTCGGTCATCAGCGCATAGAGGTCCTTCTTGAGAGCATCCAGGTCGAGTTTCTTGAATTCCTCAGCGTAGTTGAACTCCCCGCCCATCGGATTGCTCATGGGGGAGTTCTGATGAAGCATCTTGAGGTTCAACTGGTTCGGCCACCAGTCGCGGACGGACCTGCCTCTGCCGGTTGCCTGCTTGTTTGCTCCGCCCACTACCGGGCCCCTGCTATTCTCATTCATGGTATTTCCTCCTTTCTCGATATGGACCTACCGTGGTCGATTCTTGGGCGTCCTTCGCCAGACAGTCCTGACAGATGCCTCGAAGCTCCAAGCATTTGTTTTCGATCTTTCCCCAGCGCGCCGTCTCATCCGGCACCTGGAGTCGCTCAATCTCAGGCCAGAAGAAATCCTCGATTCTACGGCATCGGGTACAGATCAGATGACAGTGCGGTCTCGTTTCTGAGTCATATCGTGTCTTGTCATCAACATATTGCACTTTGGTAATCACCCCGTGACGTTCAAAGAGAGCAAGCGTCCGGTAGACCGTATCGAAAGAAATACTGGGAATCTTCGGTTTGACCGCAGCGAACACATCCTCGGCCGAGGGATGACCATTCATTGACATCAGCGCGTTGAAGATCTGCAACCGCTGGTGCGTCAGCTTCAACCCGAGCCTTTTGGATATCCGTCGATAGGCCTTGATCTCGTCTTCGGTGGAAACACGCCGTTGAGCCATTGCGTCGTTAGAAGGATTGATTCCTAAATAAGAATATATCCGAACAAACGCAGGAAGTCAATACCATTTCCAGGCTACCCATAAGCGCATGCGAGGAAGCAGTGGCTAGACGGGAGAATCGCGCTTGTGTCACAAACCCTTGAGTGTTTCACCATCAACTGCTGCAAGACCGCAATCAACCGTTTGCGTTCAAATAGGAGTTCGGAATCTGCCCGGTAAGGCCCACCATATTGGACCCAGAAGAGCAGTCATCAACATCTGGCTAGGTCAACCCCAGCATCAATAGGTAGTACCACAAATGTCATCGCTATTATTGTGGTACAATGTCGCAACGCTCGCGAGGGTTCTCACGAGGGAACAACAGCGAAAAAAGGGGAATGAAGAATGAAAACCAGAATGACAGAACTTTTCGAGATCAAGTATCCGATTATGTGCGGAGGAATGGGCCGGTTATGTTTGCCAGGGCTATGCGCCGCCATCTCCAATGCCGGAGGTCTGGGTAATATCACTGCCAGCTGTTTCGATACGGATGATGACTTGCGTAACGGCATCAAAGAAACGAGAAAGCTGACCAAAGAGCCATTCTCGGTCAATATCACCATGATGCCGTCATTTCGGATAGGCAAGGACATGCACAAGTCCTACTTTGACATCTGCTTTGAGGAGAGAGTGCCTGCCATAGAGGTTTCCGGTGCCCCGCTAGACCACTGGTTGGGCCCGGAGTATATGGAGAAGGCGCACAAAGCGGGGACGAAACTCATTCACAAAGTCGGGGCCGTCAGGCATGCCATACACGCTGAAAAAGCAGGATATGCGGCGGTTGTCGCCGCCGGCGTGGATGAAGGCGGACACCCCTTGAATGATGATGTTGGCACCATGACACTGGTTCCTAGAGTCGCCGAATCGGTGAAGATTCCGGTTATCGCCACAGGTGGCATCGCTGACGGCAGAGGACTCGCGGCTGCTCTGGCGCTTGGCGCAGATGGGGTAATGATGGCATCACGCTTCATCAATACCACCGAGTGCAAGGCCCATAGCGAAATCAAGCAGCAATTGATCGAGCGGCAAGAGCACGAGACAACTCTATACGGAAGGACAACCCAGCTTCAGGGCCGGGCATTGAAGAATGCTGTGATAGCGGAAATACTGGAAGTAGAGGCGCGGCACGGCACACTTGAGGAGCTACAGCCGCTCCTCGATGGGACGCGCCAGACCGGTGTGTGGGACAAAGGTCTTGTAGACGCGGCAGTGTTGCCTGTCGGTCAGTCAATCGGTCTGATCAAAGATGTCGTAAGCTGTAAAGACCTGCTGGACCGTATTATGAAGGAAGCAGAGGAGAGTCTGAACAAAGCCGAAGCATATTTCAAATCATAGCCTGTGCTCAGAGATACAAAGGGAGGCTCCCCCCGATTGAGAGCCTACGGTTGATGCCCTTGTCCAGAATATCCAAGGCGCTTGCCTACGTCTACCCGCGACTGCCCAAATGGTGACTCGAGCGAGGGCTGAACCCAGCGAGACTCCCTGCTACTTCTGCACTACAGACCTGCCGCGCGGGTGGTCCATGTGGCAAGGCTGAAAGCCAACTCAGAAGTCCTGCCTGCTGTAACCCCAGCTCCCCCGAAATGGCTGCGGCAACGGCGTTGCACCATGACTCGTTGAGGCGAGGCTACTTGGCGATTCCCCTGGCCCAAGCAGCGGCCCGCTCCAGCTCCCCCTCCTTCAGCGGGCCTTTGGTGCCTTCGACGAAGAAGCCCTCGGGAGACGCTACCAGGGTGCCCCCCTGTCGTTTCAGAGTCCCGGCGATCCTTCCCGCAGCATAGCCAAAGATTGCGGCCCACCTCGCGGGCACTCTGGTATCGAACGCAGCTACATTGACACCTTTCACAGCAGCCTTGGAGACCTTGTTAAGGAAGTCTCGCGTCGTTGGCGTCGGCCTGCCTCCCTGGGTCGGAGAACCGACGACGAGAAGGTCGAGAGACTCCAGTTCCGAGGGACTCACCTCACCTGCACGGACCACTCTCGCCTCACCGGTAACGGCACCGCCGATAGCCCTCGCGATCTTCTCTGTGTTCCCATAAAGCGAGTCGTATACCACCAGAACCTTCATTGGCGACACCTCCACTCCATTGTCGTCACTTTCCACATCTACGAACCGTTTGGTTGCATGTGTCCAGGATACAGTACCGGCTACGGAGCGACTGGTCACAAGCAGCCAATCGAGGTGAACGGTTGCACACGATATTGCGTTGTGTATACCTCTGCTGTCAAGCCCAGGTTGGCGTTTCTGGTTTCGGCCTGTAGCCTCAACTGCACCATCACCACCAATTGCCCGCCATCCCACGCCTTTGCCTCCCGCAAAACCGCTGGATTTGCCCAACTCCCCTGTCTCCGACTACAATGACCATATAGCCAAGCTCCAGTAGTCAGGACAGAGCAGTGAACGTCGATTATTCTCTCGCCCTCCTGCTGGCCACGCTGGCGGGGCTTTGCACGGCAATAGGCGGCGCAATCGCCATCTTCATGTGCCGGCCTCAGTGCTGGCACCTGGCGCTTATCCTCGGTTTCTCCGCTGGCGTAATGCTCTACATCTCCTTCGCCGAACTGCTTCCAACAGCGGTGGAGCAGGTCGGGCTTGTCACCGCCAACGGGGCCTTCTTCATCGGCATACTTGTTATCGGCATTCTCGATTTCGCCATCCCGCACCACTACAAGGAGGAACGACACGGTGAGACGCCCTCCACACTGTCCACCTGGTTGCGGGGGCGAATAGGCCGGGGAAGCCAATCAGCCACCGCTCGCGCCGGCAGGTCCTCGGTGCTCATGCGCGCCGGTGTGCTCACCGCCATCGGCGTTGCCATCCACAACTTCCCTGAAGGGCTGATCGTCTTCACCAGCGTCATCGCCGGCGATTTCACCTTGGGACTTCTGGTGGCCATTGCGGTCGCGCTCCACAATATCCCCGAGGGCGTGAGCGTATTCATTCCCGTCTATGAGGGCAGCGGCAGCAAGCGCCGTGCCTTCCTCTACTCCTTCCTCGCCGGGGTGGCTGAGCCGGTAGGGGCACTCCTCGGCTACGCCATTCTTCTCCCCTTCCTCACCCCGACGGTTCTCTCGTCGTTGCTGGCCTTCGCCGCCGGCATCATGGTCTACATAAGCCTGGATGAACTGCTGCCCGCGGCGCACAAATACGGTGAAGCCCACCTGACAATCGTCGGCATCGCCCTAGGCATGGTGGTAATGGCACTCAGTCTGGTCCTGCTCAGTTAGGGAAAGGGACATGCTCAAGCCGAGGCGATATGGACACAAGCGAGACCGCTAACGAAAGCCAGCCGCAGAGACCTCCCTATCTTCGAGTGGGCATCTACTCGCTGCTGGTCAATCTGGGTCTGGTGGGGGTGAAGCTCTCGCTGTCCTTTGTGACGGGCAGCATCGCCCTTCGCGCCGACGCCATCCACTCCGGGGTAGACATCTTCGGCTCGCTGGCACTGATAGTCGGGCTGATCCTCGCCAACCGCAAGAGCAGAGACTTCCCCTACGGGCTGTACAAGGTCGAGAACGTCGTCTCGGTCATCATCTCGGTCCTGCTATTCGTGACAGCGTATGAGATAGCACGTGAGGCACTATTGGGCGAGAGCAGCACCGTCCCCTACGGCGGCTGGGTGCTGGGAGTAGTGGGTGCGCTGATACTCGTCCCTCTCCTCTTCAGCCGCTACGAGGTGAGGGTTGGCGAGAAATACAACTCACCCAGCCTGATCGCGGACGGCAGGCAATTCAGGGCCGATATCCTCGCTTCTTCGATAGTCTTTTTCGCCCTGCTGGGGCAGTACTTCGGCTTCCCGCTGGACAGGATTGCCGCCGGAGTCGTCGCCCTGTTCATCGTCCACGCTGGGTGGGGCCTATTGTGGAACAGTATGCGGGTGCTCCTTGACGCTTCGGTGGACAGTGCAACGCTCGCCAACATCCGTTCCGTCATAGAGGCCGAACCGGCGGTCACTTCCATCAAGAAGCTCGCCGGCCGCAACTCGGGCCGGTACGTGTTCGTTGAGGCGACCGTTGCACTTCGAGTCTCAGACCTTAAACAGGCACACCTGGTAAGCCAGCGCATGGAGCACAACATCAAGGAGGCCCAGTGCTGCGTCGACCGGGTGCTGATACACTCCGAGCCTGAAACAAAGACCGAAATGAGGTACGCGGTTGCTCTGGCCAACCATCAAGGTGACATTAGTCGCCACTTCGGGGACTCGCCCCACTTCGCTTTCCTGGACCTGGACACCCACGAGAAGCGCATTACCAGGCGAGAGACGGTGGACAACCCCCATGCAGGCCTCAAGAAGGGGAAGGGCATCAAGGTCGCGCAGTTCCTTCTCCAGCACAAACCGGACGTCATCGTGACTCGAGAGGAGCTCTCGGGTAAGGGGCCGGGGTACGCCTTCGCCGATGCGGGGGTCGATACTGTGCAGACCGAAGCAGCATCCCTTGACGAGTTCGTCCATCACCTGGAAAGCGAACCGCCCGAGACGGCTGACACAGAAAGGGCGCCCGATGAACATGATTGACAGCTACACCGACGAGATCAAAGGCAAGATCACGGGACTGGGTGCGAACCTCGTGGGCGTGGCCGACACCGAGCCCCTGAGGCAGTTGGAGATGCACCCTTCCAACCTGCTGGCCCCCTTTCGCCGGGCAATCTCGATCGGCGTGGCGCTGCCCAGGGTGGTGTTCGACCAGATTCAGAACCGCCCCACGCCAACTTACTGTTCTGTCTACCGCACCGCCAACCGCTTCCTGGACCAGATCGCCCTTCGCACCGCGAACGTCCTGGAAAAAGACGGCTTCAATAGCCTGCCCATTCCCGCCTCGCAGACTGTGGATTTCAAGAACCTCTGCGCGGCTATCTCGCACAAGGCCGTGGGGCGCATGGCCGGGTTGGGATGGCAGGGCAAGAGCCTTCTCCTGGTCAATCCGGAGTACGGCCCCCGCATTCGCCTTGTGACCGTGCTTACCGATGCGCCGCTTGCTGCGGACGTTCCCATAGAAAACCGCTGCGGTGACTGCATGAGCTGTGTTGACGCCTGCCCAGCGGGGGCGATAAGGGGCGCTGGCACGGAAGACCACTACAACAGTCGAGAGGAAGCCGTTGACCTGCAGCGCTGTCTTGCCCAGCTTGAGGAGTTCATGCGGCTTCCCGGCATTACCGACACCGTCTGCGGGCTCTGTATCAGGGCGTGTC
>Ga0209164_1001564_pt1 | contig 28673 bp, 25 predicted proteins | sample MTBNYHSulfiMetaG_FD_187458 | JGI IMG/M metagenome (GOLD analysis project Ga0209164, IMG submission 187458) | Enrichment culture microbial communities from rom New York Harbor, USA that are MTBE-degrading - MTBE-NYH (New York Harbor Sulfidogenic)... | ecosystem: Environmental > Aquatic > Marine >... | reverse complement strand
AGCTGACCATCACCATCGGTGAGGACGGCACCGTGATGGTCAACGACGCGACCGTCACCACCGCCGACATCGAGGCCTCCAACGGCGTCATCCACGTGATCGACACGGTGCTGATCCCGCCGGAGGACGGCAGCTGATCATGAGGTGAAGGCGCGCGTCGCGCGCCTCCCGGGGACGCCGCCGGGATCGCCACTCGGGGCGCGTGGGCCGCCGGCCGGAAGTGGCCGGCGGCCCACACCGCTCATGGTGGCCCCTCACCCAGGCTCGCGACCCTCGGGCCGGCCGTCGCGTTCCACGCAGGCCGGGCTGTCCTTCGCGCTTAGAGTTCACCTGCCGTCAGCATGGCTCGCACGTCGGCAGCCCGATCCCTCAGGGCCTGGCGATCGGGCAGTCGCTGTGCGGATGCCAGTTGGGGCCGCAGCCGGTGGACCCGCGCGAGCCGGTCGCGGTGCCGGATGAGGAAGTCCCAGTAGAGGGTGGAGTAGGGACAGGCGCGGTCGCCGACCCTGGCCGCCGGGTCGAAGGGGCAGTCGCCGCAGTAGTCGCTCATCCGCGAGATGTAGTGCCCCCCTGCGGCGTAGGGCTTGGTGGCCATGACGCCGCCGTCTGCCCAGCACGCCATGCCGACGACATTCGGGACCATGGCCCAGTGATGACCGTCGACGAACGCCGTCAGCATCCAGTCGGTCATGGCCTTCGGATCGATGCCGGCGAGGAGTGCGAGGTTCCCCAGGACGATCAGCCGCTGGATGTGGTGCGCGTAGGCGCGGCGCGCGATGTCGTCCAGTACCGTCGAGAGGCAACTCATGCGGGTCGGCGCCTCTCCCCACAGCGCAGGGGGAAGCGGCGCCCTCGCCTCGAGCGCGTTCTCATCGGCAGCCGCCGGCATGCGCCACCGGTAGACGCACCAGACGTAGTCGCGCCAGCCGATGAGCTGACGGACGAAGCCCTCGGCGGACGGCAGCGGAACGTCTCCCCGGCGCCAGGCCCGGTCGACTGCGTCGCAGACCTCGGCGGGGTGGAGGAGTCCGAGGTTGAGCGCCGGGCTCAGGAGCGAGTGGGCGAGGTGCCAGTCGCCCGCCACCATCGCGTCCTGGTGCGGCCCGAATGCCGGGAGGACTTCCGACACGAAGTGGCGCAGCCGGGCGAGAGCCCGACGTCTGGTCGTGGGCCACAGACCGTCGGGTGGATCGCCGAACAGGTGCGGATGTGGAGCGGTGACCGACTCGATCGCCGCCGCGTCGATGTGGTCGGGTCGAGACCGCTGCGGGGTCGGCGATACCATGCCTGGCTCCTGCGGGCGACGGTTGTCGCGGTCGAAGCTCCACCGGCCGCCGGCCGGCTCGTCCTCCTCCATGAGGTAGCCGAGGCGCCGCCGTTGACGACGGTAGAACGTGTCCATCACCAGACGGCGCCGGCCTTCGGCCCACTCGGCGAACTCGTCGTAGTCGATCTGGAAGCGGCGCGTCGGCACAAGCCGCACGCCGGTCTTCCGGAGGCTCTCGCGGTCCGCCCAGGACGTCGGCTCTTCGGCGAAGAGGTCGCTCGACCCGTGGCGACCCGCACAGGCGGCGAGAGCGGCCGGGAGGAACAGTGGAGCTGCAGACGCCGGGTCCGTCGGCTCGTCCGGCGTCACGACCTCCACCTGGAACCCCGTCGCCTGAAGGCCGGCGGCGAAGTGCCGGACGGCGGCGGTCTGCACTGCGACGCGCTGCCGGTGCCAGCGTGGGACCGACACCGCCGGCAGGGCGTCGACGATCAGGACCCTGGTGTCGGCGGGGCGGGCGTTCTCGAAGGCGGCACCGTCGCGGGAGAGTTGGTCCGGCAGGACACAGACGATGCGCACCCGTCCGCCCGCCGAGAGGTCAGTGGTACTTGTCGTAGTCGGCCGCGAACTTCTTCTTGCCCGACTTCTTGCCGTACTTCTTGCGGTAGGCGCCGTAGAGATCGCAGTCGTCGCAGCCCTTGCCGCAGCACTTCTTCCACTGCTTCTTCGTGAAATCCCTGGCCAGCTTGGTCATCTGCCCTGCCTCTCGATCGTGTCCTGACTGGTTGCTCCGAGTGCCCGCCGCCGTCTCAGTCGTCGTCCGCGCCGCGGGCCAGCGTCGACATGTAGAGGACGCTCTCCGTGGTGCCGTCGGCGCCGACGAGCGCGTTGGCCTCGTCGTCGTAGATGGCTGCGATCTGGCACGTGCCGAGGCCCAGGGCGACGGCCGCCAGGGCCACGTTCTGTGCGAGGTGCCCTGCCTCCATGTACATGTAGCGGAAACCGCGCTGCCGGTACTTCCAGAGCGTGCGCTCGAAGACCGCCGTCCACAGGAACACCGCGGCCGCGGTCGCCGCGATCGGCTGGTCGAGTGCAGCGTGCGCCGTCGCGATCCGGACGTCGCCGGCCGCGACCTGGTCGAGGCGGTGGCCGCGAACATCGTAGTGCCAGACGCCAGGCTCGACATCGGCGACGTCGTGGACGGCCACGTAGGTCTCGACGGGGTAGAGGCCGCCGGCGGAGGGCGCCGTCCGCAGGGCGAGGTCACCGGCCTGCTGGGTGAGACCGTCTGCTGCCCACAGCACCTGTCCGAGCTCCGCGGCGGAGATGCCCTGCTCGGCGTAGCGCCGCACGCTCCGCCGTCGCTGGAGGAGCGACCACAGCCCCGGTCCGTCCTCGCGGTCCGGACGCGGCAGCTCGACGTGCGGCGCCTGCGGATAGCTCTTGTGGTCGCCCGGACGGTTCGCCCAGTCGAGCTGCCAGCCGTCGAGGCTGTCTCGTGAGTAGCGCGTCTCGCGCTGGAAGCGCTCTCCGATCCGTTGGTCGTCGGCTCGCATCCGCCACCCCTTCTGCCCGGTGTCGGCCCTTTGCCCGGTGCCGGGTCGCCGTCCGCAAGGCGTGCGGAGCGCCGGCATCCGTTCGCTGTGCGTCGTTATCCCCCGCTCGCGGGCAGGCCAACCCGGGACTGCACAGCTCCTCGCGTCCATCGTCGGTTCGTCACCGAGGTGCTGAGCATTGCCCGCGCGGCTCCGTGGTGGGAAGATGTCGCGGACTGTGGGTTCTCGAGAAGCGGGAGGATGGAATGGACGTCTCGGAGGTCATCGAGCAGCGGTACAGCGTCCGTGCCTACAAGCCCGACCCGGTCGAGGATGAGAAGCTCGCCGCCGTGCTCGAGGCGGCTCGCATGGCGCCTACGGCCGCCAACCGTCAGCCGTTCCAGATCGTCGTCGTCCACACGGCCGGACGCGCCGACGAGCTGGGCCGCGTCTACGGTCGGGAGTGGTTCACCCAGGCTCCGCTGGTCATCGCCATGTGCGCGGTCGCGGACGAGGGCTGGAGCCGCTCGGACGGCAAGCCGTACGCGGACGTGGACGCGGCGATCGCCATGGACCACCTCGTCCTGGCGGCCACCGGTCTCGGCCTCGGCACGTGCTGGATCGCGGCGTTCGATCCGGCCGCGGCGCGTGAGGTGCTGGGCCTGCCCGAGGGCGTCGAGCCGGTCGTCTTCACGCCGCTCGGTTATCCGGCCGACGAACCGCGCGAGAAGAAGCGCCGGCCGATGGAGGACCTGGTCAGGCTCGAGCGCTGGTGACCCGGCTCCCCGCCGCTCTGCAGGTCGGGACGGCTCAGGCGACGACCGTTCAACAGATGTGCGGCCGGTCGTCGGGCTCCTCCCGGCGCCGGCGAACGTGCCGGCGGAAGGCCTCGAGCCGGCCGTCGAACGCCTCCCAGTCGATGGAGTAGTAGGTCCTGGCACCCTCGCCGCGCCGGCGGACGAAGCCGCTCTGACGCAGGGTCGCGAGGTGATGGGAGATGAGCGGCTGGCTCATGTCGAGCGCCGCCGTGATCTCGCAGACGCACCGTTCGCCGCCCAGGAGCTGCTCGACGATCCTCGCGCGTGTCTCATTGCAGAATGCCCTGAAGAACGGGGTGAAGTCTTCTGTCGACGGCTCCCCCGAGGGGCGTCGGTCCGTGTCATCGGGCGTCCTCATGCGCACAACGGTACATCGACTTGCGTTTATGGTCAACAGTCGCTTATATAGACACATGTTGATGTATCGACGTTGGTCGATGGTTCCCCAGTGGGTTCGGCGGGACGATCGGCGGGCGGCGCAGCCACCGCTGCGGATGTGAAGACCACGGTGGGTATGGCGACCGCGGCGGATGTGAAGGTGGCGGCCGAAGTGGAGACCATGACGGACCCGGAGGACGCGATGGACCTGGAGCTGAGGCGGCCGTTCGCCGTGTTCTCGGATGTGCACGGGAACCTGCCTGGGCTCGAGGCGGTACTGGCCGAGATCGACCGGCGCAGCCTGGAGGACGTTCTGTGTCTGGGGGATCTGGTCGGCTACGGGCCGGCGCCGAACGAGGTGGTCGAGACGCTGTGGCGGCGCTCGACTCCGACGCTGATGGGCAACTACGATGACGGTATCGGGTTCGAGCGGGGCGACTGCGGTTGCGTCTACAAGACCGACGCGCAGAAGGCGACCGGGGCGGCGTCCCTGGCCTGGACGGAGCGGGCGGTGACACCTGCGACCCGAGAGCGGCTGTGCCGCCTGCACGACCGCTTCGTGGCGCAGACCCCCGCCGGCGCCCTCCTCTTCGTCCACGCAAGCCCGCGGCGCCTCAACGAGTACGTCTTCGCGGATCGGCCGGAGCGCTCGTTCGTGCGGCTGGCGGTCGAGGCCGAGCGCCAGGCGGGCCGGCCTCTGCGGGCCGTCTTCTTCGGCCACACGCACCAGCCCTACCGACGGGACGTGACCCTCGACGACGGCCGGGTCGTGAGCTTCGTGAACGACGGCAGCGTCGGGCGGCCGACCGACGGCGACTGGCGCTCCTGCCTGACGGTCGTCGACCCGGGCGCCGGGACCGGAGGTGAGCTTGTGGTCGAGGTCGTGCGCGTCGCCTACGACTACGAGCGCCTCGTAGACGCGGTCGCCGGGACCGACCTCATCACCCGCTTCGCCGGCCCGGACGGCCGGTCGTGGGAGTGACCATGAGCGTCGCCGGCAGGCTCTCGTTCCTCGACCGCTACCTGACGGTCTGGATCTTCGTCGCGATGGGGCTCGGCGTGCTCGTCGGCTGGGCGTTCGCCGGCGTGGCCGACTTCTGGGACTCGCTCTCGGTCGGCACCACCAACATCCCGATCGCCGTCGGGCTCATCGTCATGATGTATCCGCCGCTGGCGAAGGTGCGCTACGAGGAACTGGGCGATGCCTTTCGCGACTACCGCATCCTCGGCCTCTCGCTCGTGCAGAACTGGGTGATCGGACCCTTTCTCATGTTCTTCCTGGCCATCGGCTTCCTCTTCGACATGCCCGAGTACATGCAGGGCCTCATCCTCATCGGGCTGGCGCGGTGCATCGCGATGGTCATCGTCTGGAACCAGCTGGCGAAAGGCGACACCGAGTACGCCGCAGGACTCGTTGCCTTCAACAGCATCTTCCAGGTGCTCTTCTACAGCGTGTTCGCGTGGGTCTTCGTGACGAAGCTGCCGCCGCTGTTCGGCCTTGAGGGAGCGGCGGTGGAGGTGAGCATCGGACAGATCGCCCAGAGCGTCGCCGTCTATCTCGGCATCCCGTTCGCGGCCGGCATGCTCACCCGCTACGTGGGGCTCAGGACGAAAGGCAGGGAGTGGTACGAGAGCCGCTTCGTCCCCCGGATCGGTCCGCTGACGCTGGTCGCTCTGCTGTTCACCATCTTCGTCATGTTCAGCCTCAAGGGCGACACGATCGTCCAGGTGCCGCTCGACGTGGTGCGCATCGCCATCCCGCTGCTCATCTACTTCGTGGTCATGTTCCTGGTGAGCTTCTGGATGGGGCGGCGGGTGGGGGCCGACTACTCGAAGACCGCGACCCTGTCGTTCACCGCCGCCAGCAACAACTTCGAGCTGGCGATCGCGGTGGCCGTGGGGGTCTTCGGCATCGGCAGCGGACAGGCGTTCGCGGCCGTCATCGGGCCGCTGGTCGAGGTGCCGGTGCTGATCGGCCTCGTCAGTGTGGCGCTGTACTTCCAGCGGCGCTACTGGGGCGGGCGGCGGCCGGCCGCGGGCGCCGGCGAGGGGCAGGGCGACGCGGCCGGACCCGGCGTCTCAGGCACGCAGGGGACGACGGCCGTTGACTCAGGCGCGCAGGGGACGACGGCCGTTGACGACGCCGCGCTGATCGCCGCGGCCGAGGAGGCCGGAGGCTGCAGTCAGGCCGGCTGCGACATCGCGCAGCGCATCGAGCCGCGCGAGCGGCGAAGCGAGCGGGGGTGACGCTCAGGCGGTGTGCCCGGCGCCCTGACGTTCGCGTCTGGTCACGATGCGGTCGAGGATCAGCACCAGGGCCAGGCCGGCGGCCGCGAAGAGGAGCGCCCAGAGGATCTCGAGGTTGAAGCCGCCGTCGACGGTCCACGGAGGCAGCGCGTTGGCCGCCGCCTCGGTCGGGTCGGCGCCGGCCTCGGCCTTCCACGGCCAGATCTTCCGGAGGCTGCCCGCCATGAGCCCGATGAGCGCCGCGACCACCAGGTCGTGATGGCGGCGGAACAGCCAGCTCAGGAGCTGGGCGAAGGTGACGATGCCGACCGCCGCGCCGGCGACGAAGATGGCCAGGGTCCCGAGGTGCCGGTCGTTGACGGCCGCCAGGATGAACTCGTACTTGCCGAGCAGCACGAGGATGAAGGCGCCCGAGATGCCCGGAAGGATCATCGCGCAGATGGCGACGGCGCCGCTGAGGAACACGAACCACCAGGTCTCGGGCGTCTGCACAGGCACCGCTCCGACGAGGAACCAGGCGCCGGCGGCTCCGGCGGCCGCGACCACCAGCAGGACCACCGTCCATTTCGGGATGCGCCTGGCCACGACGACGATCGACGCCAGGATGAGGCCGAAGAAGAAGCTCCAGACGAGGACGGGATGGTGCTGCAGCGCCCACTCGAGCGCCCGGGCCAGCGTGAAGACCGCGAGCAGGATGCCGGCGAGCACACTGGCGACGAAGGCCAGGTCGGCGTTCCTGGCCGCGGTGCCGAACCGGCCGTGCAGGAGCGGCCGCCAGAAAGCCGAGCGGCCGAACATGCGGACGGCGGCGATGAGCCGCTCGTAGATGCCGAGTATGAGCGCCATGGTGCCACCCGACACTCCCGGCACCACGTCTGCCGACCCCATCGCGAAACCGCGCGCGGCGAAGCCGGCGTAGTCGAGGGCGCCGTCGCGGCGTCTCGAGCCGGTCTCATGCGGCGTCGGGGATGGGGATGGGGATGGGCCGGCGTCCAGCGCTGGACCTCACAATGTCGTCGTCGGCCTGGGCGCGGGACGTTCCCGTCGTCCCCCCGGCACCCGGCGCGTTGTCCGGCGGAGTGTACCCGACGGGGCACCCGACGGCCTCCGCGCCGCCGGCGCGACGGCGAGCGGAACGGCGGCGGCGGGACGGGGTGTGGTTGAATACCGGGGCCGCCGCACGCGCGGGAGTCCGGGTGCTCCGAGCGGATGCTCCGGGCAGGGGAGACGGAGGGGGTCGTCACATGCCGAGGCAGATCGACAGACACGCCGGGAGGCGGAGGCCGAGAGCCCGCGTGGCGGCTCTCCGCCTGTCGTCGGCGACCCTTCGGCCGGCGCTGGCCGTCGCGGCGCTGGCCGTCGCGGTGCTGGCGACGCTGCTGTCGGTGACGATCGCCCTCTGCGGTCCGGCCCCGGCGGCGGCGCTGGCGGAGAGCTTCGGGCCGGCGGGTCCGCGCTGGCTCGTCTACCTGGTCGTCGGCGGCACGCTGGTGATCAGCGGCGGCGGCTACCTCTATCTGCGCTTCTTCGCGAAGGACCGTAGTACCGACGACGAGGACGACGCCGACGAGTCCCCCGACCTCGGCGAGGACGACGCCGGCGAGTCCTCCGCTCTGGTCGAGGACGACCGGGCGGGCTGACCTCCGGGAGTCCGCCGACCGGCGGGCGCCCCGCACGTGTCGATATATACCCTATGGGGTATAAGGTCTCCTGTGTCGTCGAGGTGCGGTAGACAAGGAGACAGACGATGGAGATGCAGGTCAGCTTCCCCGAGAACCTCAAGGTGGTCGCCGACTTCGGCGGCTTCACCGTCGAGACCGACCAGCCGGTGGAGGCGGGCGGCGACGGGGCCGCTCCCGCACCTTTCTCGCTGTTCATCGCCTCGATCGCGACCTGTGCCGGCATCTACGTGCTGCAGTTCCTCAAGACGCGTGGTGTCGATCCGTCGGGGGCGGGGTTGTCGTTGCGGACCGTCCGCGACTGGGAGACCGGGCTGGTGGGCGAGATCGAGATCGACGTGCAGCTGCCCGAGGGCTTTCCCGAGAAGTATCGCCGGGCGATCGTGAAGGCGGTCGACCAGTGTGCCGTCAAGCGCCATCTGGCGGATCCTCCGGAGTTCACCGTGCGGACCATGATCGAGGGTGAGGAGGTCGACGACGTCGACGCCTCGGAACCCCTCACCGTGTCCGCTTCCGCCTGACGAGAACGAACGCGCGCGAGCGGCCGGCGACCGTGCTCGCCGGCCGTTCGCGTTGGACGACGAGCGCGGGACCGCTCCGGCGGCTGACGCATCGCGCGCAGCTGAAGAGACTCACCCGCGTCCGCTACGCGTGGTCGCGGTATCATCTTCGCTGAACGATCTTCGCTGAACGACGGAGAGGTGGCCGGTGCAGCGACGCGAGCTGGGACAGACCGGGTTCCGTCCGTCGGTGCTCGGGTTCGGGGCGATGCGGCTGCCGACGCTTCCCCGCGAAGGACCGGCGGGGGAAGATGCCCCGGAGATCGACCGCTCGGCCTCGCGCGCGATGCTGTGCCGGGCTCTCCAGCTCGGCGTCAACTACGTCGACACCGCCTACGGCTACCACGGCGGGAAGAGCGAGGCGTGGGTCGGCGACACCCTGCGTGAGCTGGCCCGCGAGCTGCACCCCGAGGTGGCCGACCCACTGGCGGAGCTGCGCCGGCGCGTCAAGGTCGCGACCAAGCTGCCCGTCTGGAAGTGCGAGACGGCCGCCGACCTCGACCGTTACTTCGAGGAACAGCTCGAGCGTCTGCGGCTGCCGTCGGTCGACTTCTACCTGCTCCACGCTCTCGACCGCGAGCGCTGGCCGCAGATCCGCGACCTGGGCATCCTGGACTGGGCCGAGCGGCAGATGGCCGACGGCCGCATCGGTCACTTCGGGTTCTCCTTCCACGACCGCTACGAGGCGTTCGTCACCATCCTGGAGGCGACCGACCTGTGGGGCTTCTGCCAGATCCAGCTCAACTACCTCGACGCCGATTTCCAGGCCGGGCTACGAGGCCTGAGCCGGGCGGCCGAGAGGGGGCTCGGGGTCGTGGTGATGGAGCCCGTCCGCGGCGGGCAACTGGCCCGCCATCCGGCCGCCGTCGAGGCGATCTGGGACGAGGCGCCGGTGGCGCGGACGCCGGCCGAGTGGGCGCTGCGCTGGGTCTGGGACCGCCCCGAGGTGTCGCTGGCGCTCAGCGGGATGAGCACTCTCGCACAGGTCGAGGAGAACGCCCGGGTGGCCGATGTGGCGACGCCGGGCTCGCTCTCACCCGAGGAGCATCGCCTCATCGACCGGGTCCGGGATGCCTACCGGGAGATGACCGTGGTCCCCTGCACAGACTGCCGCTACTGCCTGCCGTGCCCTCAGGGCGTGGCCATCCCGGCGGTCCTGCAGCTGGTGAACGATGTGGCGCTGCACGACGATCTGGAGGGGAGCCGGGTCTCGTACTCGTGGCTCGACGAGTCGGAACGGGCGGATCGCTGTGAGGCGTGCGGCGAGTGCGAGGAGCGCTGCCCGCAGGGGATCGCCATCAGCGAGTGGATGCGGCGCGCGGACGAGCTGCTCGCCGGGCCGCGCGACGGAGGCTGAGCGGTGGGGGATCGATGGGCGTCGCGGTACGAGGGGGCAGGGGATGAGTGACCGGCCGCTGGTCGTCGGCATCGACGTGGCCGCCTCGCGGCCGTGCGTGGGAGTGGCGCTCCGGCCCGTGCCGAGCGGGGGCCGGGTCGAGGCGGTCGCCTGGCACGAGAGCGTGCCGGCGACAGAGGCGCGACGGACGTCGCGTCGCAGCACTCGCGACGGGGACTCGCCGGCCGCTCCGCCCGACCTGCTCGACTGGCTGGCGGCGCTGTCGCCGGCGCCGTCGGTCGTGGCGATCGACGCGCCGCAAGGGTACAACCGGCGGCTGCTGGCGCGCCGCTCGCGCGATCCGCACCGGTCGCGGGTCTGCGACTACGAGCTGCTGCGCCGCCGGCTGGGCGTCTACCAGGTGCCCTCCCGCGCCGATGTCGCCAACGACCCGGCGCGGCTGCCGTCGTGGATGGCCGTCGGCTTCGACCTCCATGCGCACCTGCGGCGGCAGGGGTTCGAGGCGCCGGACGACGGGTCGCTGCCGGACGCCTTCGGACGTCCTCCGGCGCTGCTCGAGGTATATCCGTACGCGACGTTCGTCGCTCTGCTCGGGCGGCGCCTCTCGCGCAAGACCACGCGTGAGGGCCTCCGCCTGCGGGTGGCGGCGCTGCGGGCCGAGGGGGTCGTGTGGGACAGCGGCGGCTCTGGGCCGGCCTGGGAGCGTGACGCCTACTACGACCACGACTCGCTCGACGCGCTGGCGGCGGCGCTGACCGCCTGGCGCTTCCTGCAGGGCGTCGCAGGGCGGCTTGGCGACCCGCGCGAGGGCCTGCTCTGGCTGCCGATCGACGAGGAGCGCTTCTCCGAACTACTGGCCTGACCTGTTCACACGACGTGCAGGATGGTAGCGTCGCTGCCGATGAATGACGGCACGGGGTCGAAGCGGCGCGGGGAGGGTCGTCACGGACGACACCCACAGTGAGGATGTGGTGACGCGCACAGGCACGGATGGCGGAGACGGCCGTCCCCACGAGCTGCGCCTGCTCGTCGTCGAGGACAGCCCCGACGACTACGAGCTCATGCTCCGATCGCTGCGCCGGTCGGGCTCTCCGTCGGTCGGCCGCCGGGTCGAGACGGAGGAGGAGCTCCGCGAGGCGCTGGCGGACGGTGACTGGGACGCGGTGATCGCCGACCACGTGGTGCCGGGCTTCTCGGGTCCGCGGGCGATCGAGGTCGTGCGTGAGGTCGTGCCCGACACGGCCGTGGTCGTCGTCTCCGGCAAGGTCGACGAGGCGGTCATCGCGGAAGACATCCGGCGCGGCGCCGACGACTACGTCTTCAAGGAGAACCTGGCCAGGCTGGCGCCCTCTCTCGAGACTGCTCTGCACTCGGCCGGCCAGCGGCGCCGCCGTCGACTCCTCGAGGAGGACGCGCGTCGCCAGAGCGACCTGCTGGAGCAGGTCTTCCTCTGCGCGCCCGACCCGATCATGCTGGTCGACCGCGACGTACGGGTGTGGAGGATCAACCGCGCGGGGCTGGCGATGGCCGGGAGCCCGGAGGACGAGGCGGTCGGGCGGCTCTGCGGCGACGTCTTCGCCTGTCTCGAGTCGTTCACGGAGGGAGGGTGCGGGCAGACCCCCGACTGTCCCGACTGCGCCGTGAGGTCTCGCGTGGAAGAGACGTTCCGGACCGGCGGCTCGATCCGCGAGGCGGAGGGCACGATGGTGCTCAAGGGTCCGGCCGGGCCGCGGCAGCTCGAGCTGCTGGTCTCCACGGCCCTTGTGAAGGCGCACGACGAGGAGCTCTGCCTGCTCACCCTCACCGACGTGACCCGGCGGCGACAGGCCGAGCGGGCCCAGCGCGACAGCGAAGACCGCTATCGGCGGGTCGTCGAGGGCGCGAGCGAGGGTCTTCTCGAGCTCGACCCGGAGTATCGCATCGTCAGTGTGAACGACCGCTGGCTGGCCATGATGGGCTACGGGCGGGAGGAGGTGCTCGGGCGGCAGGTCCACGGCTTCCTGTTCGAGGAAGACCTGGCCGATCTGGAGGCGAATCGGGAGCTGCGGCGACAGGGCATCGCCGGCCGCCATGAGCGGCGTTTCCGGCGTGCCGACGGAGAGCAGCTGTGGGCCTTCATCAGCGCCGTGCCTCGCATGGACGAGGACGGCCGTCTCGACGGCGTGGTCGCGCTGTGGCTCGACATCACCGAGGAACGGCGGCTCCAGACGGCGCTGCAGGAGTCGGCCGCCCGCCTCGAGCGCACGGTCGAGGGCGCCATCAGCGCGATGGGTGCCACCGTCGAGATGCGCGACCCGTACACGGCCGGCCACGAACGGCGGGTGACCAGGCTGGCGGAGGGGGTCGCCGCCGAGCTGGGTCTGGCGGACGACGTGACGGAGGGCCTGCGGCTGGCCGGCTCGGTGCACGATATCGGCAAGATCGCCGTGCCGGCCGAGATCCTGAGCAAGCCCGGACGTCTTCAGGAGTACGAGCTCAACCTCGTCCGGACGCACGCCCAGGTCGGCTACGACATCCTGCGCCCGATCGAGTTCGCGCAGCCGGTCGCCGAGATCGTCCTCCAGCACCACGAGCGGCTCGACGGCTCCGGCTACCCCAGGGGGCTGGCCGGGGACCACATCCTTCCCGAAGCCCGCATCCTGGCCGTCGCCGACGTCATCGAGGCGATGTCGTCGCACCGGCCGTACCGCCCGGCCCTCGGGCTTGACGCCGCCCGGGAAGAGGTCCTCGACGGGGCGGGGAGTCGCTACGACCCGGCGGTGGTGGACGCCTGCGAACGCGTCCTGTCGGCGGGCTTCTCGTTCGACGCGGACTGACGTCCTCGCGGGCCGGTCACTCCGAGCGTCACGCTCCCGGATCTACGCCTTCCCGCCGCCGGCGCGCCTTCCGCAGGTCATCGAGGAAGGGCCGGAAGAGGAAGCTCCGCTCGTCGAGGGACGCCAGGCGGTCGAGCATCGCCGGGGTGACGGTGAAGGCCAGCAGGTCAGACGGGACGTAGCGTCGCATCGCGATGTCGGTCATCCCGAGGGCGGCCTGGGGGTGCGAGAGGTCGGGGAAGGGATCCACCAGCTCCATGCACCCCGACCCGAAATCGACGATGACGGGGGTGGGATCGTCGGGAGCGGCGTGGTAGTGGGCGCCGATGATCAGGCTGCTGAGCTGGTCCGGATCGACGAGGAAGGTGGCCGTGACAAGGTACCTACGCTGCTCGGGACGCAGCGGTCCCACCAGGAGATGCGGGTGCCGAGGCGTGTACGGCGACTGGGCGTCGAGCCAGCGGCCCATGAGGTCGGTCGACTCCTTCAACCCCTCGTCGTCGGCCAGGAATGAGAGGAACCCCTCCCGGTCGTCGACCGGCAGTCCGAACAGGGAGCGCCCGAGACCGCCGCAGCCGTGGCGGTCGGCGGTGAGCTGGACCGTCGCGCCGCGACGCCACTGCTCGTAGAAGGCCCAGAGGCAGGCGTGGCCGCCGGCCGCCGGGCGGACGAGGGGCTCGAACGGACGCGGATCGGGGGCGTCGTAGAGCCCGAGCACGGGCTGGTCGATGGCGAGCCGTTCGATGAGAAGGCCCAGTCCGGCGTCCGCTGTGGATCCCATGTCGGCCTCCCCGGCGTGGTGCGGTCGGGAACGCCCCCGGGGCGCACCCACCACGATGAAAGCACGTCCGGACGCTCGAGACCAGAGGCGAGTTCCCGGAACGGCGTGTCCCGTCGACTGCGGTGCGCGGTCCGGGCAGGCTCTGGTATCGTCCGGGAGCCGCCCGCCCGTCGGTCGTCCGTGCGCCTGGGTCCGGCGACGCGCGCGGGCCGGCGACGACCCTTTCCGAAGGGGTGCGAGGGTGCGCTGGGGTCTCATATCCGACATCCACGGGAACCTGCCGGCGATTGAGGCGGTCCTGGAGGAGCTCGACCGGTTCGCCGTCGAGCGCTACGCGTGTCTCGGCGACCTGGTCGGCTACGGTCCGCATCCCGACGAGGCGGTCGCCACGGTGGCCGCCCTCGATCCCGTCATCGTCGCCGGCAACCACGACCTGGCGGTCGATGGACGGTTGCGGCTCGACTGGTTCGCGCCGGCGCCGCGCACGGCGCTCGAGTGGACGGCCGGGCGGCTCTCGGGCACCGCGGCCGGCTACCTCGCGTCGCTCCCGGTGGTCGCGTCCCTCGGCTCGGCCCGGCTCGTCCACGCTCTACCGCCGGAGTCGCCGGTCACGTACCTCACCCGGCGCACCGTCTCCGAGGCGCTGGCCGCAGCGCAGGAGTGGCCGGAGCAGCTGTGTTTCGTCGGCCACACCCACCGCCCGCAACGGCTCGACGTCGGCGCGACGGGTCCGGCGGAGCGTCAACTGCAGCCGCTGCTGACCTACTGGACGCTTGGCTCGAGCGGCCAGCGCTGGGTCGTGAACCTGGGCAGCGTCGGCCAGCCGCGCGACGGCGACGCCCGGGCGGCGTGCGCCGTCTGGGACGACGAGCAGGGCATCCTGCAGACCAGACGCGTCGCCTACGACGTCGAGCGCGTCTGCTACGACATCGAGGTCGCCGGCCTGCCGATCGAGTCGGCGACGCGGCTGCGGCTCGGCGAGTGACCCACGTGCACTGACCGATCGGACGGAAGGAGCGGCAATGAAAGTGGTCGCATTCAACGGGAGCCCCCGCAAGAACGGGAACACCGCCCTGCTCATCGAGACGGTACTGGAGCGCCTGCGCGACGCCGACATCGAGACCGAGCACGTCCAGCTGGCCGGCACCCGCCTGGCCGGCTGCATCGCCTGCATGAAGTGCCGCGAGCACCGCGACGGCGCCTGTGCCGTGAAGGCCGACGCGCTGAATGTGTGTCTGGAGAAGATGCTGGCCGCGGACGGCATCATCATCGGCTCGCCGGTCTACTTCGCCGACATCACCGCCAACACCAAGGCCCTCCTCGAGCGGGCCGGGTTCGTCGCCCGCGGCAACAAGATGGCGCTGCGGCGCAAGGTCGGCGCGGGCGTGCTGGCCGCCCGCCGGGCCGGCGCCGTCCATAGCCTCGACTCGATCGACCACTTCTTCCAGGCCAACGAGATGGTCATCGTCGGCTCCAGCTACTGGAACTTCGCCCTCGGCAACCAGGTGGGGGAGGTCCTCGACGACGAGGAGGGGCTCGACACGATGCGGACCCTCGGCGACAACATGGTCTGGGTCATGGAGCGCCTGTACGGCTAGAAGTGATCCTCAGGTGAGCGCTCCGAGGCGGCGGAGCCGCTCCTCGACGACGGCGGGCAGTTCGTCGGGGCGCGCCCTGACCACTTCCATCCCGGGCAGGCTCTCCAGGAACCGGGCCCCGTACCGCTTCTGGGTGAGACGCGGATCGAGCACGACGACCACGCCGCGGTCGTCCTCGGTCCGGATGAGGCGCCCGAACCCCTGTCGGAACCGCAGGATGGCCTCCGGAAGGTACAGGCTGCCGAACCAGTCGAGCCCCTCCTCCTCGGCCGCCTCACGTCTGGCACGGACGAGCGGCGAGAGGCGCGGGAACGGCAGCTTGGCGATGACCAGGCAGACCAGCGTGTCGCCGGGGAAATCCTGGCCGGTCCAGAGCGCGTCGACGCCGAGCAGGGCCGTCGCCGGATGGGCCCGGAACTCGTCGGCGAGACTCGCCGCGCTGCCGTGCACGCCCTGGGTGAGCAGCACGACGCCGTCATCCTCGGCGGCCGGTCCGACGGCCGCCGCGACGGCCTCCATCTGGCGGCGGTTGGTGAACAGCGCCAGCAGCCGTCCCCCGGTGACGGCGACGAGCCGGCAGAGGCGCTCGATGTGCCGGACCGGTGCCGACCCGGCGTCGTACGGGCACTCCGGGTCGTGCTCCAGGACGAGGACGGCCTGACGGCGGTAGTCGAAGGGCGAGGGGAACACGCGCTCGACGACCTCGACGTCCGCGTCGAGGCCGGTCTGACGGCGGTAGTAGGAGAACGAGCCGCCGGTCGTGAGGGTGGCGCTGAGGAGGCAGGCGCTGCGCAGCCGGTCCCAGAGAGCGGCCCGCAGGCCCGGTCCGGGCGTGAGGGGTGCGGCGGTGAGCTTCCAGCGGTCCGTTGGGGAGGCGCCGCCGCGCGGTCCGACCTCGGCCCAGATCACGGTGTGGGCGTCGGTCGGCTCCTGGACGTCGGCCAGCAGGGCGGCGGCCGGCATCGCCAGATCCGCGACGGCGACGCAGGAGGCCGCCTCGCGGTGGTCTTCCGGCAGCAGCTCGCCGAGCTGCGCGGCGGCGCGACCGGCCGTGTCGACGAGCTCCGCCAGCGCCGCGCAGGCGTCGGCGAACGGACCCCACGCCGCCGCCTCGCGGAGACCGGGACGCAGCCAGAGCGTGCGGGCGTAGCCGCTCTCTTCGGACTCGCCGGCCTCTGCCATGAGGCGGTCGAGGCCGGCCTTGAGCGCGGATCCATGCTGGGGCAGGGTGTCGGCGGCCCGGGCCAGAGCGGCGACCGCGTCGGGCGCCCCGTCGCCGACGGCGCGCCGAAGACGGTCCGCCAGCGACTGCTGCCGACGTCCGCGCCCGCGGAGGTCGTCGAGCAGATCGTCCAGGGTGCCCGACCCCACCTCGCGGCTCAGGGCGTTCTCGGCCTCGTCGGGCAGCAGGTGGGCCTCATCGACGATCACGTCGTCGGCCTCGGGCAGCGCGGCGGGACCGCGCAGAAGGAGCGCGTGATTCACGCACACCAGGTGCGACGCCGCGGCGCGCGCGCGGGCCCGCCGCCAGGGGCACTGCTCGCGCGCCGGACAGCCGTAGCGCAGGCAGGCGGCGGACGACGACGCGACGCTGCGGGCGACCTCCCCCAGCGCCGGGAGCGCGCGGGTGGCGCGTAGCGGCAGACTCGAGAGGTCGGCCTCGCCGAGGCGGGAGCGTCCCAGCAGGTAGGCGAGCGCCAGGGCCCGCTCGGGGTCGGGCAGGGCGCCGACGGTCTCGGCGGCGGCCGCGTCGAGCCGCCGCCGGCACAGGTAGTTCTCGCGCCCCATGAGCACGGCCCAGCGCAGGCCGGACGGCAGCAGGTCCTGCACGAGCGGCAGCTCGCGCGAGGCGAGCTGCCGCTGCAGCGCCTTCGTCCGCGTGCTGACGATCACGCGGCGGCCATGAGCGGCCGCGTGGTGGGCGGCCGGCAGCAGGTAGGCGAGACTCTTGCCCATCCCGGTGCCCGCTTCGAGGAGGGCGACGCCGCCGGTCGCGAGGCGCTCGCCGACCTCTTCGGCGAGGGCGGCCTGTGCGGGCCGGGATCGATAGCCGGGGAGCCGGCGGCCGAGCTCCCCGTCGGACTCGAAGGCCGACCTCCAACCGGCCGGATCGGCGTCGAGCGCCGGCGGCCGGTCGTCCGCCGGTCGTCGCTCGGCCGCGGGCCGGGCCGGGCGACCCGCCGCGGGCACGTAGCCGGACAGCGTCGCGAGCGGCGTCCAGGCCGCGGCCTCGAGCAGGCGACGCTCCTGCTCGGTGAGCTCGGACAGTCGCCGACAGAGGTGGGGCAGCAGCTCCGCCGTGGTCTCGGCATCGGCCAGCGCCCGATGGCGCGGCGCCGTCAGCCCGAGGGCGCCCGCGATGGCGTCCAGCCTGTAGCCGTCGAGCTCTGGCAGCAGCAGCAGCGCCGCCTCCAGCGTGTCCAGCTGCCGGCTCCACGGCAGTGCTCTGTCCAGACGCTGGAGCTCGTGCGAGACGAAGCCGAGGTCGAAGTCGACGTTGTGGCCGACGATGACGGCGCCGGCGGCGAACCGCTCGAGGTCGGGCCAGACGTCGGAGAATCGCGGCGCGTCGACCAGATCCGCCGGATCGATGCCGGTGAGACGGACGGTCTCGAGCGCGACCGGTCGCTCCGGGTCGACGAGGGTGGTGAGCCGGTCGACCGGCGCGAGCGAACCATCGAGCCTCACGGCGGCGATCTCGAGGATGCGCTCGGCACAGGGGTCGAGCCCCGTCGTCTCGCAGTCGAGGACGACCAGCGCTGGGGGGGAGGTGGCGATCATCGGCGGCGGCGAGGATACCAGAGCCGCCGCGGGACTCAGGTGACGGAGCCGGAGGCTCGGTTGCGCAGGATGGCGGACGCGATCGCCGCGGCCAGCTGCACGGTCTCGCGCTGCGCGGCCGACGGGGCACGGGTGAGCGCGACGGTGAGCTCGAGGTCGGTGAGGCCGGCCTGGTCCCGTTCGACCACCACGTGCGCGCGGCCCTGCCCGCTGCCGCTCAGCCGGGTCTGGCCGGTCGCGCCGGCGCTGGCGCCGTCGGCGGCGGCGACGCAGGAGACGGCGTCGAGCGCCCGGCAGACGCCTTCCGCGACCGTCTTGAGGAACTTGTCCCGGTCGGGCGCCTCGACCGCCTCCGGCAGCATCTCGCGCAGCCTCGCCAGGGCGCCGCGCATGGCGGCCAGCTGGCGTTCACCTTCGCGGATGGTGCCGATGGTGCGGGCGTTGACCATCGCCACGGCGGCGTGGCTGGCGATCGCCCGCACCATGCGCAGCTCCTGACGGGTGCGGCGCCTCGTCCGCTCATGGTCCGTCGCCTCGAGGAGGCCGATGCACTGTCCCCGGTAGACGAGGGGGACCATGACCATGTGCGCGTCGCCCTCGACGGCCAGCGCCGCAAGCTCGGCCCGGTCGGCCCCGGGATCGTCCTTGCTGACCTGGGCGACCGTCTGCTCCTCGATGACCCGTCTCGTGAGGGGGTAGTCGGCGAGCCGGTACGGGCCGAGCGTCGGCCAGCGCCGGCCGGTGCGGTCGAAGTCGGAGAGGATGCGCACCTGGTCGTTCTCGCGGTCGTACTCGTAGATGGTGCAGTAGTCACAGTCGAACAGGCGGGTCACCTGCCTGGCCAGCTCCGCCAGCAGCTCGGAGAGGTCGAGCTTCGTGGCGAGGGCGATGGAGATGTCCAGCACCGTCTCCAGCTCCCGCTCGCGCGCCACCTTGGCCGCCATGTGATCCTTCTCGCGGATCTGGCGGGCGACCTCGTCGAGGTCCTCCGTGCTGATGCGCCGGTGCCCTCCCGGGGTCCGCTTGCACGGCAGGGTACCGTTGGCCGTCCAGCGGCGGACGGTCACCGGCGAGACCCCGAGGCGGCGGGCGGCGTGCTGGACACTCACGTACATGATCGGATCCTATCGCGAACCCGATCGTCGCTCAATGCGTGCGTAAGTTCTCCGTCGACTGCTCGGTTCGTGATGAGGTTTCGCGAGCTCCGTCACCGTCGGACCGGTCTACTTCGTCATCGGCCGGCGGCTCGGCGGCGTCGGCATCGGTCGCGAGTGGCTCGTCCGCCTCGGGCAGGATCGTCGCCAGCGCCGAGGCGGCGGCCGAGCACACGAGGGTCAGGAGCTGCGTCTGGCCGTCGGTCGTGCGACCCGGCAGGGTCGCCGTGATGACGAGGTCCTGGCCGCGGCAGGGTGCCGTGGCGGTGAGCAGGTTGACCGTGTCGCTCCGCAGGCCGACCGTGAGCCCGCTGCGGCGACGGGCGCGCCACCGCGGGGCGGCCGCGCCGGCGCTCAGCTCCTGGTACGAGGCGACGCTGGAGGAGGCCGAGAGGGCCTCGCAGGCGAGCGTCGCCGCCTCCTTGAGCAGTCCGGCCGGGTCGCTGTGCACGACGAGACGCGGCAGCGCGGTCGCGATCTTCTCCATGGCGAAGCAGACCTGGGAGAGGCCGGTGCTGGAGCGCCGCAGGCGGGTCACCAGCTTGGCGTTGTCGAGGGCGACGGCGGCCTGGGCGGCGACCGACCGGCAGATGCGGATCTCCTGGGGCGAGTAGCGCCGCTCGCGGTTGCGGTCCTCGAGCTCCAGGAGCCCCATGGGACGATCGTTGGAGATGAGCGGGACCAGGGTGGTGCTCTTGAGGTCCGAGCGGCGCAGGTAGGCGAGGTAGGCCGCGTCGGCGTGACGGTCGCTCACGTTGACCGTCTGCATGCGCCGATCGTCGAAGACGTTGCGCAGGGTCGGGAACCGACGCAGTGGGTACGGCTCCCACTCCGGGATGCGCCGGCCGTCGCGCTCGTAGAAGGCGAGCATGGTGACCATCTGGCTCTCGCGGTCGTACTCGGAGATGGCGCAGCGATCGCAGTTGAGCAGCCGGGTCATGTGGCGGGCGATCTCGGCGATCAGGCTGTTGAGGTCGAGGTGGCTCGTGAGGGCGAGCGACGTCTCCATGAGGGTCTCCAGCTCGCGCTCTCTGGCGGAGCGGGCGGCGACCGCCGGCTCGGCCTTGACGAGCGTGAGCAGCTCGTCGACGTCGTCCTGCTTGATGCGCCGGTGACCCCCCGGCGTGCGGATGCACGGCAGGAAGCCGCTGGCCGTCCAGCGGCGGACGGTGTGAGGCGAGACGCCCAGTTTGCGGGCCGCGATCTGCACGCTCAGGTACGTGCTCATGGACCGACCGTACGCAGGTGCGGGCGAGCGGTCAAGCCCTGGCCGGTCGCGGTCGGTGGCGGCGCTCGGGTAGCATCGGCGGCGGAACAGGAGAGGGATGGTGTCCGCGTGAGGCTGCGTCTCGGGGCGCTGGTGCGCGAGTTCCGCGGCTATCCGCGGCAGTACTGGATCCTGGTCGCCGGCACGTTCGTCTATGTGGGCGCGGCGGCCCTCGGCTTCCCCTACGAAGCGATCTACCTGCGGCGCGTCCTGGACGCCTCGCTGACGTCCATCGGCATCCTGTTCGGCGTCGTGCCTCTGGTCGTCATGCCGCTGCAGATCTGGGGCGGCGCCCTCACCGACCGATTGGGGCGGCGCTGGATGCTCGTCGCGGCGGCGGTGAGCGCCGTGGTCTGGTTCGTCGGTTTCGCCTACGCACAGACGCTGTGGCAGGTGGCGGTGCTCGTCGCTCTGGAGAGCGCCCTCGGCTGGCCGCTCTACCAGACCGCCAGCGGGGCGATGATCGCCGATCTGATCCCGGCCGGCCGGCGGGCCGAGGCCTTCAGCATCTCGCGGGTGGCGATGAACTGCGGGGTGGTGGCCGGTCCGGCGCTCGGCGGTCTCGCGCTGGCGGCCGGTCTCTCGTTCCGTCAGCTGTTCCTCATCGCCGCCGCCGGCTGCTTCGGGTTCCTGGTCCTCGTCGTGGCCGGCATCCGCGAGACGCGCCCCGCGACGGCAGACGAGCCCGACAGGACGGGTGCGCGTGGGTATCGCCTCGTGCTCGCCGACCGGCGCTTCCTCGCCTTCTGCCTCGTCGCCCTGCTCCCGGTGTCCTGCATGGGGATCTTCATCTCGCTGTATCCGGTCTTCGTCACCGACACCATCGGCGTTCCATACGGGACGTGGGGCCTGTTGCTGGCCCTCAATGCCCTCACTGTGGCGGTGGTGCAGTACCCGCTTGTCCGGAGCCTGCGGCGGACCGACCATCTCGTCCTGCTGGCCATCGCCAGCGTGCTCGCCGGCCTTGGCCTGGGGCTCTCGGCGTTCGTGCACGTCGCCTGGCCGCTGGTCGCGTTCGTGGTCGTGATGAGCTTCGGCGAGATGCTGCTCTCGCCGATCGCGACGACGCTGGTGTCCGAGATGGCACCGGAGGCGGTGCGCGGCCGCTACATGGGCGTCTGGGCCCTGATCTGGAACGGCGGCATGGCCCTCGGCCCGGCGGTCGGGGGGCTGGCGATGGACGGCTTCGGGAGCCGGCCGACCTTCATGAGCCTGATCGGCATCGGTGCCGCCGGTGCGGCCGGCTTCCTGGTGCTGCGAGCGGTCGGGCGTCGGCGCCAGCCTGCCGGGAGGGCCGGCGAGGACCTGTGAGGGTCCGCGCCGGCGCACCGGAGGCTCGGTGTTGGTCGGCCGTCACCCCGGTCTGTTAGCCTCTGCGGCCTGGACGCTCATGCCGGGCCGACGACGGGGGACGGCTCATGGCCGCACGGGATCGCGATCCGACGACACATCCGCCCGGTACCGCGGAGAAGGCCGGGCAGGCCGGCGCCGCCGGCATCGCCGACGTCTTCGACGCAGTGACATGCGGGGTCATCGTGCTGATGGCCGACGGGACCGTGGCCTCCCTCAACTCCGCTGCGGCAGATCTCCTGAGCCTGACCCCCCAGAGCATCATCGGGCGGCCGATCCACGATCCGTCCTGGTGGCCGCCGATCGTCCTCGACGCCGATGAGCGGCCGTCGAGTCTCCCCGAGACCCTCCGGCTCTCCGAACGATGCATCGGCTACCAGCCCGACCAGGTCCTCGGCTTCGGGCACAGCTCCGAGGGTCCGGTCACCTGGGTCTCGGTCAGCGTCCGGCCGGTGTCGGGCGACGATGGGGAGGTCCGCCGCCTTGTCTGCACGTTCGCGCCCATCAGCGGCAGCCATCGGTCGACCCGACAGCTGTGGGCGAGGGCGGGCCGGCTGCGCGCCCTTCTGGACCACCTGCCCGACACCTACTTCGTGCTCGATTCGGCCGACCGGGTCGCGGAGTGGTTCGGCGGTGAGGTCCACTTCCTCGCCGGCACTCGACGCCGGCTCCTCGGGGAGGCGCTGGCCGACCTGCTGCCGCCCGAAGCCGCGGGGCAGGCGGAGGAGGCGCTGGCCGAGGTCCGCTCGGGCCTGCCGCTGGCCACCTTCGATCTCTCCTGGGGCGACGATCCAGATCGCCGGTACGGGCACGCCGTCTGCAGGGCCCTGCCGGAGGGCTACGTCGGCGTGGTGGTGCGCGACGCCACGGACCGCTGGCTCGCGGAGCAGGAACTGCTGACGATCGAAGAGCAGTACCGGCTCCTGACGGAACGCGCCCACGACGTCATCGGTCGCATCCGCTGCTCACCGACGCATCGGGTCGAGTACCTCACACCATCTGTCGAGCGGCTCGTCGGCCATCCACCGTCGGCCTTCTACCGCGACGACACGCTCATCTACCGGATCGTCCGTCGCGACCAGCTCAACGAGCTCAAGCGCATCCTGGGGGGAAGCTGGGACTATGGGGAGCCCTGGGAGTGCTGTCTCATGCACAAGGATGGGCACGAGGTCTGGGTCGAAGAGCGCATGCACCCCATCTGGAGCCACGACGGGTCGTTGGCGGCGATCGAGCTCGTCGCCCGCGATGTGACGGAACGACGCCGATGGACGGAGGAGTTGCGTCGCAGCGAGGAGCTGTTCCGTCTGCTCGTGGAGCAGAGCCGCGATGTCGTCTGGCGGGTTCGGATGAGGCCCGCCGTGGCGGTCGACTATGTGTCGCCGTCGGTGCGGCGGATCCTCGGCTACGAGCCGGACGAGTTCCTCGCCGATCCGGACCTCATGCGGCGCATCACCGTCGAGGAGTACCACGACGCCGTTCGCGACCTGTTCGCCGGCGGCGATCGCGACAGGGTGGCCCTGATCGGTCTCCGGCACCGCGAAGGCCACGTGGTCTGGGCCGAGATGGTGACGACGCCGCTCTGCGACGAAGACGGTCTGCGGGTGGCCGTCCAGGGTGTCATCCGAGACGTCACCGCCGTCCACGAGGAGCGCCTCCGCCTCGTCGAGAGCGAGGAGTTGTTCCGACTGCTGGTGGAGCACAGCCGCGACGTGGTGTGGCGGCTGCGGCTGCTCCCGGAGCGGCGCCTCGAGTACGTGAGCCCGGCGGTCGAGGAGTTGCTCGGCTACGCGGCGGACGAGTTGCTGCACGACCAGAGTCTCCTCTGGTCGATGCTCGCCCCGGAGTCCCGGCAGGTGTCGGACCGGATGGAACGTGGCGAGGAGCCGATGGATCAGGTGCAGGTGCTGCGGTGGACGGCCCGCGACGGTCGGCGGGTGGTCACCGAGGGGACCATCAGCCGGGTGACCGACGAGCGGGGGCGTGTCGTCGCCCTCCAGGGGGTGGCCCGCGACATCAGCGGTCGCACGGAGGCAGAGGCGGACGGGAGGGGGCCGGGCGGCCCCGTCAGTCGAGGCCCTTGAAGTCGGCGAGCCGGGAGGCGGCCGTCGCCACCCGGTCGCGCACCGCCAGCCGATCGAGCCAGCGCTCGGGGATGGCCGCCGACCCGAAGTGTGCGCCGGCCAGCGCGCCGGTCACGGCGCCGGTCGTGTCGGCGTCGTTGCCGAGGTTCACCGCGAGGACGACCGCCTCCTCGAAGCTCTGGCCGTGGATGGTGCACCAGACCGCCGCCCGCAGCGTGTCGAGCACCGCCGCCGACGAGTGGATCTCCTCGGGCTCGGCGACGGCGGCCTCGCGGATGATCGCGCTGACCCGGCTGTCGCCCTCGTCGAACCGCGAGGCGACCTGCAGGAGTTCGCTCCTGAGGGCCCCGTCGAGGGCCGCGACGATCAGCTCGTTGTAGGCGGCGCACGCCCAGCCGGCGAGGCGGTCGAAGTGGGTCAGGCCCGACTCGCGGAGCGAGGCGTCGTGCAGGGCGCGCCGGTCGTCGGCGAGGAACAGGGCCATCGGCGCGCAGCGGGCGAGGCTTCCGTTGCCGGCGGTCGGGCTGCCGAGGATCTCGTGCGCGCGCCGGGCCGCCATGTCGAGCGCGGTGCCGGCCCGCAGGCTGAGCAGCACGGTGCGCACTGTGAGGCTGACGTCCTTCGGGCCGCCGGCGAACCACGCCAGGTACCGCTGCGCGAGGTCCTCGGGGTCGAAGCGGCGGCGCTCGGCGAGGCTCTCGGCGACGCAGAGCGTCATCTCCGTGGCATCGGTCGCCTCGCCGGGCTCGACGTCGTGCGGACCGCCGCCGACCATCTCCGCCAGCACGCCCCAGCGCTCGACGATCTGTTCGGGACTGAGGAACTCGGCCGGAGCGCCCAGTGCGTCGCCGGTGGCCAGTCCGAGGAGCGTCCCCAGGTAGCGCTCGCGACGTGTGGGCGCGGGGCCGGTCATCGCTCGCTCGGGCCGAGCAGGTCGCGGGCGACGCGCTCGTAGAAGAGCGCCTGGGCCGGGATGTCGTCGACGGCGATGCGCTCGTCGGCGGCGTGCTCGCGGCCGCCCATGGCCACGCAGTCCTCGGCGAAGAACGGGCAGAAGCCGTAGGCGACCAGTTCGGGTCGCGCCTCCCGGAACCAGCGCGAGTCGGTGAACCCGCAGAGGAGCGACGGCGCAAGATCGGCGTCCGGGGCCATCGACCGGAGGACCCGGTCGAGCGAGTCGCTCAGCGACGACCGGGCCGCCGACGTGTTCCCCGTCACGTAGTCGACCGTCTCGAACTCCCATCGGGCGGCGACGGAGCGCAGCGCCGTCGCGACCTCGCGACGGACGTCGGTCTCGGTCTGGCCGGGCAGGATACGGCAATCGATCGTGAGGTCGGCGTGCGAGGGGATGACGTTGACGGCCTCGCCGCCGGCCCTGAGCACCGTCGGCGACATCGTGATGCCGAGCAGCGGCTCGATCAGGAAGGCGTTCTGGTCGGCCGTCGCCCGCATCTCCCTGATCGCCGCCCGTGCCCGGTCGGGGTCCTTGAGGCGGGCGGCCAGATCGGGATCGGTCACGACCCGGTCGATGTAGGCCGCCGTCTCCGCCGGGACGACGGCCGGTACGTCGTGCTCGGCGAGCGCGGCCAGGACGCGGCCGAGCGACTCGATGGCGTTGTGTTCATGAACGGGGACGGACCCGTGACCACCCTTGCCATGGACGCGTATGCGGAACATGGCGACGCCCTTCTCGCCGACGGTGTAGGTGTACAGACGGCGTTCGTCCACCCGCAGGAAGGTGCCGCCGCCCTCGTTGAGGAGGTAGTCGGCCCGGACGAGGTCGGGCCGCTCGCGAGCGAGCCAGCGAGCGCCGCACTGCTCGCCGTTCTCCTCGTCGGCGGTGGCGACGAACAGCACATCGCCGCGGAGGCGCCGCTTGTCCCGTGCGAGACGGGCGACCGCGACGGCCTCGGCGGCGACCTGGGACTTCATGTCGAGCGCCCCGCGGCCCCAGAGGTAGCCGTCGCGGAGCTCACCTGAGAACGGCGGCACGGTCCACTCGTCCGGCTCCGCCGGCACGACGTCGAGATGGCCGAGCAGCAGCAGCGTCGGCCCCTCGCCGTCGCCGGCCAGGCGGGCGACGAGGTTCTGACGGTGCGGGTACTCGCCGATCATCTGCGACGGGACGCCGGCCGCCGACAGGTAGTCGCGAAGGACGGCGGCGCACTCGGTCTCGTTCCCCGGCGGGTTGCTGGTGTCGATCCGCAGCAGCCGGCGCAGCAGGTCGATGGAGTCGCGGGAGAGGCTCTGCCACTCGGGATCGGGCAGCCCGAACTGGTCCATCTCGTCCTTCCTGCCGGGACCGGCGGTGAGAGCCGCGCGGGGTACGCGGCGACGCCTCGCATGATATCGGTCGGCGGGCGCCCGCGGCGACCTCTCCACGGGGCTTCGGGGGCGCGGTATCATCTTCCCGCGAGTCCGGGCGGGGCGCCGGACGGGATGTGTCGGCGGCGCAGACCCTGTGCCGACGGGACGCCGGCCGTCGGTGGCCGGCGCAGGGCCGGACGTGGCCCCGGTCGACGGAGGGACGTGGGCATGGCAGAGCAGCTGCGGGTGCTGTTGCTGGAGGACTCGGACGACGACGCCGAGCTCCTGGTGCGCGAGCTGGGCGGCGCCTGGTACGACGTGCGCCCGAGAAGGGTAGTGGACGAGGCCGGGCTGCGGTCGGCGCTGGCCGTCGGCCGCTGGCATCTGGCGCTGCTCGACTACCGGCTCCCGACCTTCAGCGCCCCGGCGGCGCTCGCCGTCCTCGCCGAAGAGGCCCCGGACACGCCGGCCATCGTCGTGTCGGGGGCGGTGGGCGAAGAGGAAGCGGTCGAGACGCTCAAGGCCGGCGCGGACGACTACGTGCTGAAGGACAACCTGACCCGCCTGGTGCCCGCCGTCCGTCGCGGCCTGCGCGAAGCGGCCGTGCGTCGGGAGCACCGCGCCGCGCGCGCCGCCCTGGCGGAATCCGAGCGGCGCTATCGGCTGCTGGTGGAGCGGAGCGCGACCGGTATCGTCGAGATGGCTCCCGACGGCACCATGCTGGTCGCCAATCCGGCGCTCCTCACCATGCTCGGCGTCACGACGGGCGAGGGTCTCACCGACCGCTCGCTGGTCGATCTCTGCGCCGACGACGAGGAGGTCGCGAGACTGCGCGGCGACCTCGAGGACCCGGGAGCGAGCGGCGCCGTGCAGCTGCGGCTGCGGCGTGCCGACGGCCGGGACGTGTGGGTCGTCCTGGACGTCGTGCCCGTCGAGCACGAAGGCGCGTCGCGGACGCTGCTCGGTGTGCTGCTGGACGTCTCGGAGCTCCGCCTCACGCAGGAGGAGCTGGCGCTGAGCCTCGGTCGCCTGCGGCAGACGTTCGAAGAGACGGTGGAGTGTCTGGCGTCGCTGACCGAGCTCCGCGATCCGTACACCGCCGGCCACCAGCGGCGGGTCGCCGATCTGGCGGCGGCGATCGGCGGGCGGCTCGACTACGACGAGGATCGCCTCGAGGGCCTGCGCGTGGCGGCCGCGCTCCACGACGTGGGGAAGATGCACGTACCGGCGGAGATCCTGGCCAAGGCGGGACCGCTCTCGGATGTGGAGATGTCGATGATCAAGGCTCACCCGACGACGGGGTGGGAGCTCCTGCGCTCGGTGACGTTCCCGTGGCCGGTGGCCGAGATCGTCTACCAGCACCACGAGCGGATGGACGGCAGCGGCTATCCGCGCGGGCTTCAAGAGGAGGACGTGCTGCCCGAGGCGGCCGTCCTGGCGGTCGCCGACGTCGTCGAGGCGATGTCGACCCACCGTCCCTATCGAGCCGCTCACGGCATCGAGGAGGCGCTGGCCCATGTCGACGGGCAGGCCGGCCGGGCGTACGACCGCGAGGTGGCGCGGGCGTGTCTGCAGGTGTGGCGAGAGGACGGCTTCGCGTTCTCCACTCCGGCCCGCCCGGCTCCGGCGGGCTGAGCCCGTCCTCAGTCCTCCGTCAACAGCAGGGTCATCTGGCGCGCGTTGCGGATGCCGACGTCCTGGTAGTTGTTGTTGAACAGGACGTGCGTGGCGTCCGCCGCGCACGCCAGCTCGCGGATGCGGGGCGCCCATTCGCGCAGCTCGTCCTCGGAGTACAGGTAGTTGAAGCGGTCGGAGGCGCAGGACGTGCGGGCCTCCCAGGTGGCGGCGTTGCGGCCGTGGAAGCGGACGTAGGCGAGGCCGCCGGTCACGGCCGCGACCGGCGGGGTGCTCGTCGCGAAGCCCTGGGGTTCGTCGACGCTCACGTACGCGAGCCCGTGGCGCTCCAGCAGGGCAAGGGTCGCTTCGGCGGCCTCCGGCTCCATCCAGCCGCCGCCGCGGAACTCCACGGCGATGCGGTCGTCGGGGAGCCGCCGTCTGAGGCCGGCCAGGTACCGTTCGCTGCGGGCGTTCTTCCTGAACCAGGGGGCGAACTGGAACAGCAGGGCGCCCAGCTTGCCGGCCTCCCTGAGTGGCCGGAGGGCCGCCCGGTGGAGCTCCCACAGCGCCTCGATCCCCGCCGGCGTGAGATGACGGAGGTAGACGTTCGGCGGTCGGGTGCGGTCTGTCGCGCGGGGCGGCTTCGCGAGGGTGTCTCTGAGCTCGGGGGGCAGACGGTCCGGCCGGGCGCCGTGGCCGGTGAGCAGGGCGAAGGCCTTGACGTCGAACACGAAGCCCGGCGGCGTGCGCTCCGCCCAGAGCCGCGCGTTGCGCTCGGTGGGCGGGGCGTAGAAGGTGGAATCGACCTCGACGATCGGGAACCGCTCGGCGTAGTGGACGAGCCGCTCCCTGGCGGTCATGCCCTTGCGAGGGTAGAAGCGACCGCACTCGATGAGGGTGGGGTCGGTCCACGAACAGGTGCCGGTGAGGATGGGTGCAGTCATGGAGCCGCGCCTATTGCCTCAATAGAAAAGGTACTCCTACGTCGATTCGTTGCCTCAGAAGAAAGGTGCTCATGAGGGTCAGCCGGTGGCCGCCACCTCCTTCCTTCTGGTCTGCATCTTGAGCGAGCACATACGG
>Ga0209164_1001563_pt1 | contig 28675 bp, 26 predicted proteins | sample MTBNYHSulfiMetaG_FD_187458 | JGI IMG/M metagenome (GOLD analysis project Ga0209164, IMG submission 187458) | Enrichment culture microbial communities from rom New York Harbor, USA that are MTBE-degrading - MTBE-NYH (New York Harbor Sulfidogenic)... | ecosystem: Environmental > Aquatic > Marine >... | reverse complement strand
AGCCATGCCCACAGGGAGGTATTATCTTGCCGCAGCCGCACCAGGTAACGGGAAGTTGTATGCAGTGGGAGGGTATAATGGGAGCTACCTTGCCACCAACGAAGAATACAACCCATCTACCAACGTCTGGACGACGAAAGTAGCCATGCCCACAGCGAGGTACGGCCTTGCCGCAGCCGCACCAGGTAACGGGAAGTTGTATGCAGTGGGAGGGCTTAATGGGAGCTACCTTGCCACCAACGAAGAATACGACCCATCTACCAACACCTGGACGACGAAAATAGCCATGCCCACAGGGAGGTATTATCTTGCCGCAGCCGCACCAGGTAACGGGAAGTTGTATGCAGTGGGAGGGCTTAATAGGAGCTACCTTGCCACCAACGAAGAATACGACCCAGGTTCGTAACTTTTATAATTTATTAGGGGTGATAAAATGCTTACTAAAACTCAAGTGTGGCAACGTCTTAACCAGTTGGGAGTAAACAAGTCTTTATCTGAAATTGATGCTGCCTTGACACAAGTAGACCAACAGGCAATTTTTAATAAACACCGTGCCCGAATTAGAATCGAAGTATGGGATAAGCAGAGTACCATTAACGGGGTATCTGCTGAACAAATAATGTCAAGTCGAAATGACATTCCTGCCGACGGGGAGGTTTACTTGCTTTACATTGATGACCGACTGGTATATTTCCAACCGCACGAACCTGAACAGGCAGGTTTAGTACCAATGACAAAAGACACTGTATTAGATATTGCCAACCAACACGCAGACCAGTTAACTATCTCATTTGCGGATAATGAAATATTTGAGAGAGTATTGGAACAACTATTGTAGTACAATAGGATTAAACTGCGCAGCATCACGGCGCCCGGGGTGAGGCGTCTTTTTGTTGCCCGGGTAAGGGGGTGGTTGCCAGGGCTTTGTGTTTATTTCACATGAAATAATTCAGTTACCGGGGGTGGGGTGGTGAGCCAAGATGCTCTAAAGCATATGTTTGAAAGAATATCTGACTTATGGGTCTGGGGCTTCCTGTTGGGAGCCCTAACCTATTTGGTAGAACCGACAGCGGCATTCTATGCATTGTGGGTGGCAGTATTTTTGGACCTGATTACAAAAGTGGTCGCCCTGGCTGCTAAAAATGACGGACTTATAGCAGCTACCAGGATGCGGGTGATTAACAGCCACACAATGTTTTACCGTACTTTTATAAAGGTGTTGGCTTACTTTACGATGACTGTGCTGGCCCATCAAAGCAAGGCTATAGTTGAAATTGAAGCCGTGCCAATCATATTCAGCACCATCATATACAGCATCCTTTTCCTGGTGGAGGTTTATTCTATCATAGAAAATCTGATTGAAGCCGGCGCTGAAGACCTCCGGCCCCTTCTCCTTCGTTTCCAGAAGGAGAAGCAGAAGGCCATTGAGGGCAGCGGGGATCTGCTGAACGATATCTACGAAAACACAGTGAAAGGAGAGGATACCAGTGGCCCAACAATTTAGCATTACGAAGGTCAATCACCAGTTCAGAAGCCCACTGAGCCCGCGGACTCAAACAAAATACATTGTCATCCACCATTCGGATACCGACTACGACGTGGGCGCGGCCAGGATCCACGAATGGCATTTGCAAAATGATGGCGGTACCTGGGCCGGTATCGGCTATAACTATGTGGTCAAGATGGACGGCGCCATCGAGACCGGCCGACCGGAAAACATGAAGGGGGCGCACGCCGGAGCCAGCGCCAACGGCATTAGCATCGGGATATGCCTGGCCGGAAACTTCGTTAAGAAGCCACCGACAGAGGTGCAGTTACAAGCCCTGGTATGGTTGATTCAGGATATATGGTCCAGGTATCCGGGGCTGGAGCTAAAAGGGCACAGCGATTTCATGGCAACCACGTGCCCGGGGCCATTATTCCCCTGGGCGCGGTTGAAAGAACTCTTGAAAGGGGAGATTGTTTTGGCTGTATTCAAGGACATTGTAAACCATTGGGCAAAGGGCGACATCGAATGGCTGGCCGAACGCGGCTTGGTGGCCAAAGCGGAGAATTTCCGACCCAATGACACTATTACCCGGGCGGAAGCTGCGGTCTTGATTAAGCGGGGTATTGAGTATGCGGTTAAGGAGGCGACTAAATAAATGATTGCTCTGGACCTTGCCCTATTGCAAGCCCTGGCTTTCCTGCTGCTACTCATCATTGTGGACGTGTTTTTAGGAGTCTCCATCGCGCTGCGGGATAAAAAATTCAGCCTGGCCGAACTGCCCCGGTTTCTGCAGACCGAAGTGCTGCCCTACTACCTGGGCGTGCTGGCCGTGGTTAGCCTGGCCATGTTTGAGGACGTGCAGCAGTTCGGCACGGTGCCGCTGGCCTGGGCTGTGGTGGTGGCCTATGGCTCGAAGGTTATATTTGTGGAGATTCGGCAGAAGGTATTTGTTTTGTTTGGCGTTCAAATGGAATAACTTTTGGTTAAGCAAGGCCCCGGTCCATGGTCGGGGTTTTTGTGTTTTATGAGGAGTATAACAACATGTTGCCAGTTCTCCTAATAACCAGCGTTAACGTATTTTTTGTAACATTATGTCGAAAAGAAGGAAAACTTTACAAAAAAGTTTAATTTTTAAGTAATATTTTCAAAGGGGGGAATACCGATGGATGAGAACGTGAATGTTGGAAATGAGCCTGAAAAGAGGTCCAAAATTCCAGGGTTTAGATCCGGCAAGACGTGGAAAAAGGTAGTTGCTGTGATTGGGTATGTGATTATAGTAATCTTTCTTATTGGATTATTTAGCGGCAATGATAGCAACAATAATCAAATGGCAAGCTCTAATCCAACGAATGAGAACGTCAGCGCCAGTCAGCCAGCAGAACCGTCTCCACCCGAAAACGATAAGTATCTTAAATCAGGGATGTATAAAATAGGCACAGATATATCAGCCGGCGAATACCTGGTTTACCCGGAAGGAACGGGTTACCTCGAAGTTACCAAGGACAGCACTGGAAGTTTTGAAAGTATTGTTACCAATGATAATTTTGCCGGGACTAGATATATAACAGTATCAGATGGTCAATATTTAACAATTAGACAAGCAAAAATGGTACCCGTGGCTGAAGCTGAACCCCAGCAGGCTCAAAACAATGAGTATCCAGAAGGCATGTATAAAATAGGAATAGAAATACCATCCGGAGAGTATAAGGCTGTTTCTACAGGTGGGGCAGCTTATATTGAAGTAGCAAAAGATAGTAGGGGTAGTATTGAATCGATTATTAGTAATGATAACTTCGAAGGAGAAAAGTATATATCTATCAGTGATGGCCAGTATATCAAGTTAAATGGTTGTAAGCTTGTTAAATAGGCAGCATTTGACCCGGCCGAGGCCGGGTTTTCGTTTTGCCATGGATAATATTAGCCATGGATAATATTACCTTGACCAGATATCCAGAATCATGTAAACTGTCTTTCAAGGATATTGTTTTTTTCTGGTACCAATTCGGTGCCGACAATGTTTATTTTTCCGGCACCGCAAGTCGGAACCGGAGTAATGAGTCTAAAGATTCGGTATCAGTTTGGTACCGGGCATCAAAAACAAAGGGCGAAGTCTGCCTTTGAAAAGTGTATGCGCGTGTATTGCCAGCGCTTCTAAGCACGCTGGACAAAAGTTATTAAATCACCGGCGCTTTTAAGTACGCCGGGTCGAAGATTACTATTTTTATCAAAAATACTCAGATTAGTATGCCTTTCTACGGGCATGCATCAATAAAATCATACACGGCCGCCAGGCCGTATGTCTAAAAACCAGTTTGTTTTATAGCTGGTTTTTTTATTTTTCCTGCCCCCAATATTTCCCTCTAAAAACAAATTAAAAACAAAATTACTCTCCGGACCTTACTTCCAGTTGGTGGAACTGTAGTAAGGTGCTTGATAGTAACCGGAGGTAGCCCAAAACGGCATCACGTACTTTTTAATCCCGGGGAACCGGCCTATGTCCCTGTACTTAAAACCGCCGGCACTTCCACCAGTGCCGGCGGTAATAGGCCATTGGTTCCCGCCTTGGCGGGGCCGTGTACCGGCACCCGGAGCACCGGGCAGTCGTTGAGATAGATTAAACATTTTGACTTACCGTTCTTTAAAAACAAAAAGGTAAACGCAATAAGGCCACTATCCCAGGGCCAGCCTTGCTTTACCCATTTCTAAGGAGGCTAATTATTATGGCGCATACATCCCTTTGGAGCCAGGTTCGTGTAGCTCTATTTGCCCTCTGCAGGTTCGGTGAAAAAAGACACGAATATAAACACCGCGGCGAAGCACACCAATGGATTTTTTATTATCAGACATACCGAAAATATCTTGATAATTGCTGGTCTATCATTCAGTCAATACAGGAGAGACACAATATTAATATGCTGATAAAGATCCGACCCTGGATGGTACGTGAAGAATTCCACCGCCGCATCCAGGAAGGGCAATCAGCATGGACTCTTTGGGCATATCGGTCATCGCTCGTTAAACTTGAACACGGCATATTTCTGATGTATGGGTTTAAACACCGTCTGGTCCCCCGGAACATGGTCCTTCCGCCCCGGCGCATTGTAAATAGGAAGGACAGGTTTGCGTACTCACCTGAGCAGGTGAAAAAGATAATCCTGGCAGCATATCAAATATGCTCTGACGGGGCCATAGTGTTGGAACTGATTTCTTATTCCGGCCTAAGAATACATGAGGCTTTGAAACTCCGGGCCCGGGACATACAGGCCAAAAAACTGATTGTGTTTAAGGGCAAAGGCGGCAAGAGACGGGAGGTTCCTATTCCGGACAATGCAAGAGATCTGATTGAGGAATTACTATGGGGTAAGTCCGACATGGACTTGATTTTCCAAAGGATGACCCAACAAAAGGTAAGGGGTTGTATGAAAAAGGCTTGCGAAGCAGTCGGAATCGCCGTTCATAAACCTCATAACCTGCGCCATTACTATGCTGTTAAAGAGTATAAACAAGCCCGCGATGACGGCGCCGGCGATAAAAGCGCCAGGCTTGATATCTCCAAAAAATTAGGTCATAATAGGAGATCAGTAACGTACGCATATATGCCCCCGGCTATCCGCCCAGGCCGAAGAAAGTAAAAATTTAACTAGCGTGTATTCGGTGGTTCGGCGGAGCGATTTACTCGGCGCGTCATACTCATATCTCGCAAGGTGCGTGATGTAAATTTATGCCCTTTGCTATGTTCTTTTATTAAAACAATCCACCAATAATCAACCAAAGCGCCTGTCGATGCGGTTGATTGAAAATCAAAAGAGCCGCTATCCATTGCGGCTCTTAATTTTCTTATGGCAGGGGAGACAGGACTCGAACCCGCAGCCTACGGTTTTGGAGACCGTTGCTCTACCATTGAGCTACTCCCCTGTATTCATTTGATATGGCAAAGATCATTATAGATTAATCTTTCGGCCCAGTCAAGGGGAATATGTGGTGAATATGTGGTGAGAACAGAGGATTTTTGCCGGGCCGAAAGAATATATATTAATAAATAAAAAGCGCGCGTACCCGGGCATTGCCGTGCGCTTTTTTGTGCTTCACCGACTATAATAAAGGTATATCTATCTTAATGACAGGCACATACAAATTACGGGAGGTGGCCGGATGAGCCCCAAAATCGGCGTACTGCTGGGCGGGCGTTCCGCGGAAAGAGAAGTGTCGCTGCGAACCGGCGAGGCAATATACAGGGCGTTGCTGGAAAACGGGTACGACGCGGTAAAAATTGACGTGGACGTTGATATAGCGGAAAAACTAAAACAACATGGCATCGAACTGGCTTTTATAGCTTTACACGGCAAGTACGGTGAAGACGGCGCCGTCCAGGGCATGCTGGAAATGCTGGATATACCGTATACCGGCCCCAATATACTGACCAGCGCCATTGCCATGAACAAAATCGCCACCAAAAAAATTTTACTGGCCGAAGGGATCCCGACACCTGATTTCTGCGTTGTCGGTTACGGCGAATATCAGAAAGAACCGTTATCCGTCACAGAACAGAAAATTATTGAACTGGGATTGCCGGTGGTAATTAAAGCGCCCACCCAGGGATCAACCATCGGCATAACCTTTGTGCGTATCCGGGATGAAATCAAAACCGGGTTGGAGACGGCTTTCAAGTACGACCGTACCGCGCTGGTGGAAAGGATGATCCCGGGCATTGAAATCACCGCCTCGGTATTGGGCAACGAAGATCCGCAGGTTCTGCCGCTGATTGAAATAGTTTCGAACACCGGAGTTTATGATTATGAAGCCAAATACACTGCCGGTATGAGCGAGCACATTATTCCGCCCCGGGTAAGCAAGGATATCCAGGACAGGATTAGCGCGCTGGCCCGCCAAACTTACCTGGCCCTGGGCTGCCGAGGTTTATCCAGGGTCGATTTCATGGTCGACGGTACCGGCCGGCCCTACGTGCTGGAAGTCAACACCATCCCCGGCATGACCGAAACCAGTCTTTTTCCGGACGCTGCCCGGGCGGCAGGCATTTCTTTTCCGGCTTTGGTTAAAAAGCTGGTCCAGCTGGCCGGCAGCTGATTTGCGCGGTAAGCAGGATTTCCCCCTCCCCGCGAAGAATATGCTTATTGGAATACTATCGCCGGAGGTGTTTTAAATGGCCGAAAAGAAATGCATCATGTGCGGCAGGTTATTCGACCCCGACCAGATGGCGCAAGACAATAAAAATCCTTACCTGGACGACGATGACATACCCCGGAAAGTGCCTTCTTTTTGCCAGATTTGCGAGGCAAAAATCAGGTATGAAGCAGATGATTCAAAAAGAGCCGCCAAGCCGATGTAACAATTAACACTTTATATAATTAACAGGAGGAGATGACTTGCCGAAAGGGTTGAAGTGGTTAAGCTATGTCATAGCCGGCGCCCTGGTGGTGCTGCTGTTGCTGGCCAGGTGGGGCGCGAACCTTTATGTGGACTGGCTGTGGTTCAAATCCCTTGGATACACGCAGGTATTCACAACTATCCTGCTGTCTGAAATCGGTCTGCGTTTTTTGGTGGGAATTGCGGCCTTTATTTTTATATTTGTCAACCTGATGCTCACCCGCAAAGCGGTGCTGCAGCGGCTTAATTCCCGGCAGTACATGGAATCTGAGGATATTATCACCATCTATCAATCACCGCTGAGCAAATTTTTAACACCCCGTTTGTTAACCTTGTTTTATATCGGTGCCGGTTTACTGCTGGGCCTTTTCGCCAGCACGGCGGTAACCGGAGACTGGGTAATTCTGCAGAAATTCCTGCACCAAACCTCCTTTGGTTACAACGATCCCATTTTTAACAACGATATCGGCAAATATGTATTTGAGTTGCCGTTCCAGCAGTTTATTTACAGGCTGCTGACCCTGTTCATTGTCATGGCCGCACTGGTAGTGGCGCTGGTTTACTTTCTCACCGAAACCGGCGGGCAGGGACTGGCCAAGGTGTTCAACAGCCTGTCGGCCAGACTCCATCTGTCGTTCCTGGCGGCGTTATTTTTCCTGGTCCGGACCTGGGGTTACCGTCTGGAACAGTATATGCTTTTGTATTCCCCGAACGGAGTTGTGGCCGGACCGGGTTACACCGACATCAACGCCCGGCTGCTGGCTTTCAAGGCTTTGATGATCATAGCGCTTTTGATTGCCGTGATCATCCTGGTCAACCTGTTCCTGCGCCGGTTTAAATTGATTGTTTACGGTATTGGCGCACTGTTGTTGGCTTCCATCCTTCTGGGCGGGGTATACCCTTCGGTAATTCAAAACCTGGTGGTCAAACCAAACGAGTTGAACAGGGAAGCTCCGTTCATTGAGAATTCCATTGAATTCACCCGGCTGGCCTATAACCTCAACAACGTGGATATTGAAAAATTCCCTGCCGGACAAAGGCTTACCGCCGGAGATATCGAACAAAACCGGGAACTGATTAATAACATCAGGCTGTGGGACTGGCGGCCGCTAACGGAAACATATACCCAGTTGCAGGCGATTCGCCCTTATTACGCGCTGAAAAACGTGGACATCGACAGATACATGATTAACGGCGAGTACAGGCAGGTAATGTTGTCCGCCAGGGAGATGGATCAGTCCCAGCTGGCCGAAACCGCTCAAACCTGGATTAACCAGCGCCTGAAGTATACCCACGGTTACGGTATTACCATGAACCCCGTGAACCGGATGACTTCCGAAGGACAGCCCGAGTTTTTTATCAAGAATATTCCCCCCGACTCCAACGTGGATGTTGAAGTGACCAGGCCGGAAATTTACTTCGGTGAAATGACCGATGATTACGTCATTGTCAATACCGACACCGAGGAGTTCGATTACCCCATCGGAGGCAATGAAAACGCGCACACCATGTATGAAGGGGAAAACGGAGTAAAAACCGGCGGCCTGTTCCGGAAGATTGTTTTCGCCTTTGTCATGGGCGATTATAAAATGCTGCTGGCCAACGACCTGAACCGGGACAGCCAGATCCTGTTTTACCGCAACATCAAGGAGCGGGTACCGAAACTGGCCCCCTTCCTCAGATATGACAGCGACCCCTATATGGTTGTGGCCGGGGACGGCTCACTGCACTGGATGTGGGACGCGTATACCGTCTCCGACATGTTCCCGTATTCCGAACCCTTCAGCGGCCGGAACAATTACATTAGAAACTCGGTTAAAGTTGTGGTCAACGCTTATACCGGTGTAGTTGATTTTTATATCGTGGATAACACCGACCCGGTGATTGCAACTTACGATAAGATTTTCCCCGGAGTGTTCAAACCGATTGACCAGATGCCGGAAGATTTGAGGGAACATATCCGCTATCCCGTGGACCTCTTTACCATTCAGGCGGAAAAGTATACCACTTATCACATGACCAATGTGGAAGTGCTGTATAATCAGGAAGATAAGTGGAACCTGCCCAATGAAAAGTATGCCAACGAAGAAACCGGTATGGAACCTTATTACGTAATTACCAAGCTGCCCGACAGCGAGCGCTCGGAATTTGTGTTAATCATGCCCTTCACGCCCAAGAATAAAACCAACATGATCGGCTGGATGGCGGCCAGAATGGACGACTCCCACTACGGAAAACTCCTGGTTTACGAGTTTCCGAAGCAGGAACTGGTATACGGTCCCATGCAAATTGAGGCCCGTATCGACCAGGACACGTACATTTCCCAACAAATTAATCTTTGGAGCCAGCGAAACACATCGGTAATCCGGGGCAACCTGCTGGTGATTCCGATTAAAGACGCGCTGCTGTACGTTGAACCCCTTTACCTGCAGGCGGAAACAAGCAGAATGCCGGAACTGCGCCGGGTAATTGTGGCCCACGGCGACAAGATTGTTATGGAATCAACGCTTGAACTGGCCCTGCAGCAAATATTCGGCGGCCAGGTGCCCCCCGACAATACCGGCGGGGTGGAAGGTGAAACGCCGGAAACACCCGGCGGAGAGGAGCCGGTAACCGAGTTAAGCGACCTGATTGAAAGAGCCAACAACTTCTTCAACCAGGCCCAGACAAGGCTCCAGGAGGGCGACTGGGCCGGATACGGCGAATCGCTGGACAGATTGCAGGAAACACTTGACGACATGGCAAATAAGGTGGAATAATAAAGTAAACCTTTGCTGCTTGATTTGAATTAACCCTTTAAAGGGAAGGAGAGACGAGGGACATGTTTTTTGAAAGCTGGTGGCAGGGAATTATATTCGGTGTCGTAACCACCGTGGGTATGCTGGCCATTAGTTGGGCCTTCTCCCTGAGCTGGAAGAAATATGAATCCAGCGCTAAACCCCAAGAGCATTCCTGTGACGTGCACCATTAAACCGGATTTCATACTTGGCATTTTGCTGTATGACTGACATATGAGCAGGAAAATACCGGTCCGGCACCGGTATTTTTTTTCAGACACGGCATAACTATCATTCGGGAGGCGATAATGTGGGCAAGTCAGCCGTGAAAAGAATCGGCGTACTAACCGGCGGAGGGGACGCGCCCGGGTTGAACGCAGTCATTCGGGCCGTGGTTAAAACAGCGACCAGGGTTTACAACATGTCGGTGGTGGGTTTTGAAAACGGCTTCGGCGGGTTGATTAAAAACCAGGCCAGGGAACTTTCCGAGGCCGGCGTCGGGGGCATTCTGCCCATCGGCGGTACCATTTTGGGTACCACCAACCGGGACAACCCGTTTCATTACCCGGTCACCAGGGGCGATGAAATTAAATACTCCGATGTATCGGACCGGGTTTTTGAAAATATCAGTATTCACGGTATTGAAGCGCTTGTAGTCATCGGCGGCGACGGCAGCCTGGCCATTGCCAACGAATTGTACGGTCAGGGCCTCAAGGTGGTGGGGGTGCCTAAAACAATTGACAATGACCTTTCCGCCACTGATCAGACCTTTGGTTTTGACACCGCACTGGCCACCGCAACCGAAGCGCTGGACAAACTGCATACCACCGCCGAATCCCATCACCGGGTAATGGTGCTGGAAGTGATGGGCCGTTATGCCGGCTGGATAGCATTATACTCGGGGCTGGCCGGCGGAGCGGACGTAATTTTAATCCCGGAAATACCTTATGACATTGACGTGGTAGTTGAAAAAATTAATGCCCGCAGCAAAGAAAGGAAAAAGTTCAGCATTATCGTTGTAGCTGAAGGCGCTAAACCAAAGGGTGGAGAGATGGTTGTCAAAAAGATGGTCGAGGGCAGCTTTGATCCCATCCGGCTTGGCGGCATCGGCGACACAGTGGCCCGGGCAATTGAATCAGCCACCGGCAAGGAAAGCCGGGTGACCGTTTTGGGGCACTTGCAAAGGGGCGGCTCGCCCACCGCCTTCGACCGCATTCTGGCTACCCGTTACGGCGTGGGTGCCGTGAATCTGGTGGCCGCGGGTAATTTTGGACGGATGTGCTGTTTAAAAGGCCAGAACATTGATTCAGTGCCGCTGGCGGATGCCGTTGGTGAGTTGCGCACCGTCCCCGCCGATGGTGAAATGGTCCAGGTGGCCAGGCAGTTGGGCATTTGCCTGGGTATATAAATCACTTTCTGCAAGGGATGCAAAAAGGAGAGATAAAAGTGATCGTCAATTACCCGGAAGTTGCCGTCAGGTCGCTGATAGGTGAAGTTTTAGACGGCTATGCCAACAGCAATCCCGGAATTTGCCGGTGTGAGCGCTGCCTTGACGACATCATGGCCCTGGCCTTAAACAATCTCCCGGCCAAATATGTAGTCACGGACCAGGGAGCCATAATCACCGGCGCTGTTTATGAGCTAATCGGGGGCAAAGCCCAGGTTATCGCCGCCATTGCTTCAGCCATCCAAAGGGTGCAACAGAACCCCAGACATTAACAGGGAGAGGACCGCTATGCATTTGGAACCGCCAGTATTCAGACCGCCCAGCGAGGCATTCAGCCTGATCCTGCAATTAACCATCGGGTGCCGGCACAACGCCTGTACTTTTTGCGGCTCATTCAGGAGTAAGAAATTCCGCATCAAGTCGTGGGAGGAAATTAAAAACGACATTGACTATTGCGCGCAGCAGATGACCGGCGTGCAAAGGATTTTCCTGGCCGACGGCGACGCGCTGTCGGCGCCGGCCCCGCTGATTATCCAAACAACGGAGCGCCTGTATAATAAATTTCCCGGACTGGAGCGGATCAGCATGTATGCCGGGCCACTGGACATCCTGGCCAAAACCCCGGCTGAATTAAAAGATATCCGCCAATCAGGCGTAACCATGCTCTATATGGGTTTGGAGAGCGGCAATGAAGAAATTTTAAAGGCGGTATGCAAAGGGGTAACCGCCAAAGAGATGATCGAGGCGGGCCGAAAAGCCATTGAGGCGGGATTCGAACTTTCAGTTACCATCATTAACGGGTTGGGCGGCACGGCTTTATGGCGCGAACACGCCGCTGACACCGCCAGGGTGTTAAGCGCCATTGACCCTGATTACGCCGGGACGCTTACGCTAATGGTACTGCGTAATACCCCGTTGTATCGAAAAGTTCAACAAGGTGAATTTCAAGTACCCGACACAATGGGATTTTTAAAAGAGCTTAAACGCCTGTTGGAAAATATAAATTTAACCAATTGTGTTTTCCGCGCCAACCATGCATCCAACTACCTGCCGCTGGGCGGCACCTTGAACAGGGACCGGGATAAGTTGGTTGCGCTGCTGGATAAAGCGATCACCAAACCGGGCGATATCCCATTACGACCGGAAAAAAGCAGAAGATTATAACACCATGTCCATTTTGACGCACAAATTGATCGAGTTATATAAGTGTTTTAGTTTAGTTTAGGGTGCAACCTCGGTATAAATATGTTAAAATTTAGTATATCTAACATATTTTGCCGGAGGTGGCGCCCTTGAAAATTTTCTCCACACCCTTGCTGATACTGTTTTGCCTGGTTTTAAACTGCCCGGCTGCTATTTCACTTAACAATGCATATGAAACAGGTGATGCAGCAATAATCAAACAGCTGGTTTCGGAGGCGCTGGAGTATAATGGATGGGTAAACGAACCAGACTACGAAGAAAAGCTTGGCAGCCTGTACGCCGGAAAACTGCTGCCGGAAATGGTCAATTCGGTCAAGCAATTCAGAAGTGTGTGCACCGACTGGCATACCTTGACTTTTGTCTCCAATTGTCATATTGTTTATAACGATGGAAACACCGCCCTGGTTTTGGCCTTGTTCTATGAGGAGAATCCAGATGGGACAGATGAAGGGCAGGGTTCGGCGGTGGTAAAAATACACAATACCACTGATGGCTGGCGCATAACCCACATGGATATTATATGGCCGCTAACCGAGTAAAGATCTTTTGGCAGCATATAATTATTAATGAAAGGAGTGACCGCCATTGGGCCTGAAAATTGGTATCTTTACCGACAGTTACCGGCCTTACACCAGCGGGGTTGTAAGGTCCATCGAAACATTCTCGGCAGAACTCCAGGCTCAGGGTCACGAAACATATATTTTTGCTCCCGACTACCCCAATTGTGAAGGCAATGAACAACGTGTCTTTAGGTTTTCATCCATACCGGCGCCGACAAACAACGGTTTTGTACTGGCGGTACCTATTTCCATCCGGTTGCGTCCCCTGCTTAAGAAACTTAACCTGGATATTATCCACGTGCATTCACCTTTTATGTTGGGCCGCCTGGGAGCCCGGTGGGCAAAAAAATTGAACCTGCCTTTGGTATTTACTTTTCACACGTTATATGATCAGTATGTGCATTATGTTCCATTCGGGCAAAACCTGACCAAAGAAATCACTAAAAAATTCTGCGCAGAGTTTTGCAATCACTGTGACCTGGTAATTGTACCCACGGGGGTTATAACGGACCACCTGAAAAACTGGGGGGTGGCAGCCGACATTCGGGTTATACCCACCGGAATTAAACTGGAAAATTTTCGCCAGGAGCAAAAGAATTGGCTGCAAACCAAATTTAACATCGATCCGGCGGCTAAAATAATTATATCTGTGGGGCGCCTGGGCAAGGAAAAAAACTTCGGGTTTATCATCGACAGCTTTAAAGAAATTGCCGCCGCCTACCCCGATACCAGGCTGGTACTGGTGGGCAACGGGCCGGAAAAAGAGGCCTTGGCAAAACAGTGCCGCGAACTGGGCATCGCCGGACAGGTCGTTTTTACCGGCACCCTTACAGGTGAAGAAACAGCCCTGGCCTATAACAGCGCTCATATATTTGCTTTTGCCTCGGTCACCGAAACACAGGGTCTGGTAATTGGGGAGGCTAAAACAGCTGGATTACCGGTGGTGGCAGTCAGGGCAAACGGTGTTTCCGAAATGGTTGAAGACGGCATTGACGGTTTCCTGACAGATTTGCACAAGGAACAGTTTGTGGGCAAAATAAAACTGCTGCTGGAGGATCAGCACCTGCTGCACACTCTCGGCCAAAACGCCGCCGTAAACGCGGAGAAGATCTCTGCAGCCAATTGCACCAACCGGTTGCTGGAATGCTACCGGGAAGTGATCAAAAAGAAAGAACAAAAGATGCAGACTTCTGTCCTCCTGAACTAGCTGTCTTTAAGCCGAATTGAGCTGCCAAGAGCGAACATAGGAGGCATAAATTGGGGACATTCCTCCGCAGGAGGTGTGTCCCCTGACCTTGGACGAGCGAACGAGGCGAAGGAAAAGCGGCGAAAGAGCTGTCAGGGGACACACCTGCTGAAGCTCGGGTATTCCTTTCGGGACAGGAATGTCCCCAACTTATAGGCCCGAAGGGCCGAGTTATGCAGCCGCCCGGAGCCGAGTGAGCTCGTACAAGTATAAGGCCGAGTCAGTGAGCGGTTGGCAGCTCAATTCGGCTTTATGCGTAGAGCAGCTTTACGGAGGGTTGGGTAAGTGGAACAATGGCTTCCGGTTATTTACGCATATTTGTTTATTTTTTTTGCCCGTGTGGCGGATATGTCGCTGGATGTGCTGCGCATTCTGATGCTGATGCGGGATCGGCGTTTATGGGCGGCGGTAATAGGTTTCTTTGAGGTATCAATATTTGTGCTGGCGCTCAACGAGGTATTAAAGGGCGGATTGGCTGATCCGGGGAAAATCATTGCTTACGCGGGCGGTTTCGCCGCGGGGAATTACCTGGGCAGCTTCATTGAGTCCAAATTAGCCATCGGGTTTTTATCCATTCATATTATTCCGCCAAGGGATTTGGTGGAAGAATTTACCCGCTTGATGCGCAAGGAGGGTTTTGGCGTTACCTCGGTACAGGGATGTGGCAGGGACGGCGAAAGAACTATGCTGTTTGTAATGATTAAGCGTAAAGACCTGAACAAGGCGCTGGCCATGATTAACAGCATCTGTCCCAATGCCTTTTTCAACGTTTCCGACGCCAGACGAATTCACGGCGGCGTGTTTCCGGTCAAAAAGGGCAAGTAGCGGCACCGGCATTTCCGGACAGAAAATTAACGATCGCGGTTAAAATTTAAATTCAAATATTTTGTTCCCTGGTTGATTGCCTGGGAGCGGTTTTTAACATTCAGTTTACGGTATATGTTGCGCAGGTGTGTTTTTATCGTATCTACAGAAAGGTGCGTTACCACCGAGATCTCTTTATTAGTCATCCCCTTGGTCAGATGAAAAAATATTTCCTTTTCCCGGGGAGTAAACTGAATCGTTTGTTCTTTGCCGTCATCCGGTTTGCCGGCTATTTTCGATAATTTAATATAGTCGTTGACGATGGTGTTAATAACCGACGGATCAATTATTTTTTCCCCCATATAAACCCGGCGAATGGAATCAATCAGTTTTTCTCTGGAAACATGCTTTAAAATATACCCGTTTGCTCCAGCTTGCAGAGCCAGCCGCATAAACTCGGTGTCTTCAAAAACAGTGAGGAATATTACTTTGATTTCCGGGCGTTTTTCAATGATCTGCCTGGCCACGTCAATACCGTTGGTAGCTCCCATTTGGATATCCATCAGGATTACGTCGGGGTTGGCCGTGCAGGCCAGCCGGTTTGCTTCTTCGCCGTCTTCGCAGCTGCCCACGATATGGATATCCTCACAGGTGCACAGCATGGTTGTCAAACCTTCTCTGATCATGGGGTGATCGTCAACGATCATTAAATTAATCTTGGTCAAAATACCTCTCCTCCGTTATTCCACAGACTTCAATCAGTTAATCCTGTTTAGACCAAATGGTCATACTTATTTATCGGAACGGTAATTCTGATCCTGGTGCCTTGCCCGGGCCAGGAATCAATTGTACATGTTCCGTTTAACAAAAGGGCTCTTTCTTGAATACTGACCAGTCCCAGGCCGCTGTCCGATTTAGGCAGGTCTATTTGCCCCTCCTTAAGCCCGGTACCGTTATCCCTGATGGACATTTGCACTTTATGTTCATCGGCGGCAAATTTAATATCAACCATTGTGGCGCCGGAATGTTTAATAACATTGTTCAATGCTTCCTGAATGATGCGGAAAAGAGTGATTTCAATCTGGGGAGTAAACCTTAAATCTTCTCCCTGGATAGACAGGTTGATTTTAATTCCGTTTTGCTCTTGAATTTTACCGGCGTGGGATTGAATAGCGGGAACCAGGCCGTAATTATCCAGGATAATCGGCCTTAGATCATAAAGGATGCGCCGGATATCTTGGATTTGTTCGCCCAGCATATTGGTTAAATTGGTTATTTCATTGTTTAATTCCATCGGCACCCTGTGTATGTCCGAAGTGATCCGCTGCAGGCGATACCAAATGGCAATTAATGATTGAATAATGCCGTCGTGCAGATCCGACGCCAATCTTTTTCGCTCATCTTCCTGAGCGGTAATTATTTTATCCACCAGGTGGTGCAGCAACTGTTCCTTTTGCCCAAGTTCCTCAATCAGCTTTGCGTTTTCAAGAGCAATGGCGGTGGTCCTGGCAATGGTAAAAATTATTTCCGTAGCTTCAGCATCAAATCCGGTAATGGCATCCGGCCTGTCCACCTGCATCAGGCCGTGAACTTTATTCTGTTTAACAATGGGCGCCACGATCACCCAACGGTAATTAAAGTCCTTGATGATGCTGGACGGGTAGAGACTTTGGATATTGCCCGGATTGACAATCACCGGCCGCTGTGTTTCCATGGCCAGGGTCAGGGCGGGAAAGGGCCGGCAATTTTTAAGAGCCTTGAACTTCTCTTTGAGCTTGTTGTCATAACTCCCCACCGCCACGGCGGGGATAATGGTTTGAGTGTGCTCGTCAAGCATATAAATACAACAGCGGGCGGAAAAAAGGTCCGCGGTTAATTGGGTCACCACATGAAGCACCTGCTGGATATCGAGAGTCGAGCTGATGGTACTGATCATTTCCAGCCAGACCGCCAGCTTTCTAAAATAGCGGTCCTTTTGCTCTTCAAAAAGAGATTCCTGAATGGTGTCAGCCATATGCCGGCCCAATGATACCGCCTTGTTCAGCATATAATCACCGGTTTTGGAATCGGTGTTGAAAATACCCACTTCCATTGTTCCCAACGGGTCGCCGGCCTGCAAAATAACCGGCATGGTTGTATAGGCGACCGGACGCATGGGTTCCAACAATTTATCGGCTTTAACATTGGACAGGTTTAATTCATTGAACAAATTAACCCAGCAGCCCTGAGGGGGGATATTGTCCGGAACATGGTATTTTTCGGCATGCCACCATACGGGGGATTTGCCTTCTCTGATCAAAACCAGTGAAGCACGTCCGAAATCAAAGGACAGTACCGATGTCTCCAGTACCTGCTGTAAAGAGGTTTCCAGCTTTTTCGTAGTTTCAAAGGAGGAGTTAACCTGACAGGCCAATACCAACTCCGGGCTGGCCTGTTTTTCGGTAATGAACAAGAAGTTGCCCTCCTCCCAATATTTCAACAATACATTTATTTTTTGAACTAATTTATAAAAATATCTTACACTCCGTCAAAAATACTGTCAATAATTTTGTTTAACCTAAAAAGGTTAATCCCCGGCTCACCCTTTTTTAACCTGGCGGCCATGCTTTTAAGTGATTTTTTTTTCCCGGCGGCTGGTTTATATTTTACATATGACCAAAGTAACCCGGCCCGGGAATAGTAATAATTAGGCATTAAATACTATTGGGTATAGTATTATACTATTACTTATAGTATAATGAATTACTACTAAAGACCAAGGTGGAATTGGCGAAGTTTGAATTATTTGAAAGAAAGGAGCGTTTAATCTTGGCCTATGAAGTAATACAATTGAATAAAGAAAATGGAGTGGCAATCATCACATTAAACCGCCCTCCGATGAACCCCCTAAACAGTCAGGTATTTCGGGAGCTTGACCAGGCCGCCGACGAGCTGCAAGCCGATGATGCTGTTAAAGCCGTGATTATTACCGGCGCCGGGGACAGAGCTTTCGCCGCCGGAGCGGATATTACCGAAATGGTTAAGTTAACACCGGTGGAAGCATACAATTTCTGTCAGGTCTCACGAGTAGCATTCGAAAAAATTGAAAATTTAAAAAAACCTGTCATTGCCGCCATCAACGGACTCGCCCTGGGTGGAGGCTGTGAACTGTCTCTTACCTGCGATTTTCGCCTGGCTTCCGATACCGCGAAATTCGGCCAACCGGAAATTAATCTCGGCATTATTCCCGGCGCGGGCGGCACTCAACGTCTTTCAAGACTGATTGGCGCGGCCAAAGCCAAGGAACTGATCTTTTTAGGCGACATTATTGATGCCGCCGCCGCTGAAAAACTGGGTTTGGTAAACAAAGTGGTACCGGCCGGTTCTCTAATGGAAGAAGCCAAAAAACTGGCCCAAAAGCTGGCCTCAAAACCCGCGGTGGCCATGCAAATGGCCAAAGAGGCGATAAACACCGGGGTGAACATTGATCTCGCATCGGCTTTGGTTCTGGAAGTCCAAAACGTGGTTACTGCCTTCGCCAGTAACGACAGCAAAGAAGGCATGGGCGCCTTTATGGAAAAACGGAAACCAAACTTCACGGACAAGTAGTTTTTTGTTGCATAAAAAACCTAAAGACAACAAAAATGTGAGGTGTGCATATGAGCGACCTGCCCAAAGGGGGAAGCTTCATCTTTGGTCAAACCGATTTCCAGACTGTCTTCACCCCTGAGGATTTTACCGACGAGCACAAAATGATTTTCCGCACTGCTGCGGGTTTTGTCACCGATGAAGTATTACCCAGGATGGAAGAACTGGAATCAAAAAAAGAAGGCTTAATCAGAGAATTATTGGAATCATGCGGTGAACTGGGTCTGCTGGGTACCGATGTTCCGGAAGAATATGACGGCATGGATATGGACAAGATCAGCTCCACCATTATCGCCGAGTGCATGGGCCGGGGTGGCTCCTTTGCTATGACCCAGGGCGGTCAAACCGGTATCGGCAGCATGCCCATTGTATTTTTCGGCAACCACGAGCAAAAGAAAAGGTATCTGCCCGGTATAGTCAGCGCCGAAAAAATCGGCGCCTACGCGCTTACCGAGCCTGAAGCGGGTTCGGACGCCATGGCTATTAAGACCAAGGCAGTTTTAAGTCCCGACGGCAAGCATTATATTTTAAACGGAACCAAACAGTTTATCACCAATGCCGGTATGGCGGACGTGTTCATAGTTTACGCCAAGATAGACGGAGACAAGTTTACTACTTTTATTGTTGATGGTGACTCCCCGGGGCTGTCTACCGGCCCGGAAGAAAAGAAAATGGGGATCAAAGGTTCATCCACCAGAACCTTGATCCTGGAAGACGTTAAAGTGCCGGTGGAAAACCTGCTGTTTGAAATCGGGCGGGGCCATGTTGTCGCTTTTAATATCTTAAACCTTGGCCGTTATAAGCTGGCCGCGAATTCTTTGGGACACGCCAAATATGCTCTGGAACTGTCCGCCACCTATGCCAACGACCGTAAACAGTTTAAAACTCCGATAGCAAATTTTGGATTGATTAGAGAAAAACTGGCCGAAATGGCGATTAAGATTTACGTGACCGAAAGTATGGTTTACCGCACCGGCGGGTTGCTGGAAGATATGCTGCACAGTCTGGATACTTCAGGTGAAGACGGAGGCCGGGTTGCCGCCAAGGGCATAGAGGAGTACGCCCTGGAATGCTCGATTAACAAAATCTTTGCCACTGAAGCGGTGGCTTATTGTGTGGATGAAGGGGTACAGATTCACGGCGGTTACGGGTTCAGTTCGGAATACGCCATTGAGAGGCTGTACAGGGACGCCCGAGTTTACCGTATTTTTGAAGGGACCAATGAAATCAACCGGACTCTGATTCCCATTATTATCCTGCGCAAGGCGGCCAAAGGAGATTTGCCGCTCCAGGAGGCTATCGAAAAACTACGCGGGAAGCTCGCCGGGGGAGTACCGGCCAGGGAAGGGGAAGCGGATCTGGTGCAGGCGGCCAAGGATATATTCCTGCTGGCCCTGGACGCCGGGCTCCGGAAGTATGGCGAAGGCTTGCAAAAAGAACAGGAAATACTGGGCCGGCTGGCCGATCTGGCCACTTGGGCCTTCGGCATGGAAAGCGCCTGGCTGCGAGCGGATAAAGCGTTGGCCAATCAAGGTGAGTCTGATGCGAAGCTCAAATTGAATATGGCCGCGGCTTATATCAACCACACATTCGGCATTATGGTCCAGGTGGCTGGGGAAACCCTGGCGGCATTGGCCGAGGGTGACGAACTGGCAAGCCTTCTGGACAGCCTGCAAATGCTCTCCCGGTATACTCCCAAAAACACTGTGGCGCTAAGAAAGGAAATTGCCGCGGCTGTTTCGGAAGCCGGTAAGTATGTGGTGTAACTAATCGAGAGAGAATTTATCAAATAAGGAGGGTATTTTATGTATTCCAAGTCTTTTATTCCTTACCGGGCTTACTACAGTTCTCCTTTCGTCCGCTGGCAGGGAAGCCTGCAAAATGAAAATTCCGTGGTGCTGGGGGCGACAACCGCTAAAAGATGGCTGGCGGCAAAGGATATCGACCCGAAGATTTTTGAGTACCTCTTCGTGGGAAAAACTGTCGGACAACAGCATACCTTTTACACCGGACCATGGGCCGCCGCGTTAATGGGAGCTGATGGAATCCCGGGTTGTCATATCCCCCAGGCTTGTTCCACCTCCACCACCTGCGTCAATCAGGCGGCGGCAGGCATTGAAACAGGTCTTTTTGAGAACGTATTCTGCCTGATGACGGACCGCATGTCCAACGCCCCGCATACCATCTGGCCCAATCCCAACGGCCCCGGCGGCCAGGTAATTTCGGAAGACTGGGGGATGGACAATTTTAATTACGACCCCTGGGGAAAAGTTCCCATGATTCAAACGGCGGAAAACGTGGTTAAAAAGGCGGGCGGGATCACCAAGGAAGACTGCGACGCAGTGGCATTAAGGCGTTACGAACAGTACCTGGACGCGCTGGCCAATGACCGGGAGTTCCAAAAACGCTACATGTTCCCGGTGGAATACAAGAAAGGCAAAAAGGAAACCGCAATAATTGATGCGGACGAAGGCGTAATGCCCACCACCAAGGAAGGGCTGGCCAAATTGAAGCCGGTTATCGAGGGGGGAGCGCATTCCTTTGGCGCCCAGACCCACCCGGCCGACGGCAACTGCGGTATCGTAGTCTGCACCAAAGAAAAGGCCGATGCGCTAAGTGCGGATAAAAACATAACCGTACAAGTGCTTTCATACGGTTTTGCCCGCGCACCCAAGGCCCATATGGCAATGGCCGTGGTGCCCGCGGCGAAGATGGCAATGGAAAAAGCCGGCATCGGTATTAACGATGTCAAAGCCATCAAGACCCATAATCCTTTTGCGGCCAACGATTTATACCTGGCCAACGAACTTAAAATTGACGTCATGAAATTCAACAATTACGGCAGTTCTCTGATTTACGGGCACCCGCAGGGACCCACCGCCGGACGCGGGATTATCGAAATGACTGAAGAATTGGTTATCCTTGGCGGCGGTTACGGACTGTTTACCGGATGCGCGGCCGGAGACACCGGCGCTGCTTTGGTTATCAAAGTTTCCTAAATTTTTTACTCCATAATGGTTATGGGCATCCCCCCGAGGGATGCCCTTTTTTTGCCCGACAACAGGCAGGTAGGCAACAAAAATAAGTAATGATATAATTTTAATTGTATTAAAGTACAATTTTAACCCTGTTTGTTTGTATGGCGGCAACAATAGGCAAAATAATCAAGCCATGCTAATATTTAAATACCTCCGGGGGTGAAATAATGCATAAATTTAATCTGCGTGAACTGCTGGAATTCAAGCCCGAAGAAGGTGTTATTTCACTAAAAGAAGACAGGTTGGTGCTTTTTCAAGCCACAGCTTTGGGGCATCTGAAATACGAGCTGATCTGCTCCCTGGGCAAAGATATCGCCCAAGGCATACTTTATCGTTTTGGTTACCGGTGCGGTATTTATGATGCGAAGATGATCACCGCGGATTACGGCGAAGAAATTAAATTTATCGGTCTTGGACCGGTTATCTACAGATGGAAAGGAAACGGCCAGGTCAAGGTGATTAAAGAATTGCGTTTCGGACCCGGTCTGAGCCGGTATCATGTGGAAGGCAGATGGGAAAATTCACATGAAGCAGAGCACTTTGTAAAACATTACGGTTTCACGGAGCATCCCGTGTGTTGGATTTCAACAGGTTATGCCAGCGGTTTTTCCAGTATCATAAGCGGACAGGAAATGGTTTGCATTGAAAAAACATGCACCGGCATGGGTCATAAATACTGCAGCTGGGAAATGCGCACCAAGGAAAACTGGGGCAACCTGGCAATAAAGGACTTATATGATATCAATTATAAACTTAATTTTAAGAATCTTCAAACTATGCTTGCCGAGCAAGAATCCGCCGAAGTTAACCGTAAAATGACCCAATTGGTACTGGAAGGCAAGGGTGTACGGGGAATCGCGGAAACCTTAAGTGAAATTATCAAAAGTAGTGTTGTTATTTTTGACCGGGCTTTAAATATTATGACGGTTTGTTGGACTGAGCCGGGCAGTTACATACAAATTGAATCATTGAAGCGCTATCTCCAGGAATATCTGGCCGGTGAGGTTCAAGGGGGAAAATGGCGGCAGGGACTGGACAAAAAAGTTGTCACCAGACTATCATGCTGGATGGAAAATTATGAGCAGCAGACCTGGATTGTTTCACCGGTTACAGCAGGGTCGAAAAGCTGCGGTTACCTAATGGTCAAAGAAGAAAACGAGTTATCCGAACTCAATTTGTTTACCATTGAACATGCCAGCACTCTTTGCGCCCTGGAATACATGAAACAGCAATCCGCTCTTGAAGTTGAACTGCGGCTTAAAGGGGATTTATTGGAGGAGATTTTTACCGGTGGTGATCTTAAGCAGGAACAGATACTGACCTGGGCCATGAGAATGGGTTGTGATTTAAGAGTACCGCACCAGGTTTTCGTAATCGACCTGTTAAAAATGGGCCCATCCATCGATGAAAACAGTTATGCCGAAGAAATTTTCGGTTTTGTCAAAACCGGCATTGATGAATTGATTAACCGGCTGTTTCCCGGCAGTTTGGTGGCGGTCAGAAAAAAGAGAATTATCGTTTTACTTGGGTTGTCGGGGCACAATGAACAGCGTAACGAAGCAGCCGAGTTTACAAGCTTGACCAGAAATTGGATTGACAAAAACCTGGTCAACTATGCAGCAAATATCGTGTGGGGAAGGGTTTGCTCAACATTTGACGATTACCGCAAATCATATGATGAAGGTATGAAAGCAGCCAACATTCTGAGGGATTTGGAGCGCAGCAACGAAAACATCGGTTTTGTGGAGCTGGGCATTTATTCAATACTATGGGAATCCGGCAATAAAGAACATTTAAAAGAATACGCCTTATCGATCTTGAAACCGCTGTTGGATTATGATCGGGAACACAATACCAATTTATTGGGTACGCTCAAGATTTATCTGGAAAAAAACTGCGGGCTTACCGAAACCGCAAAAGTTATTTTTCTGCATCCCAACACCTTAAGATACCGCCTAAAAAGAATTAAAGAGCTGACCGGGATGGATTTATCCAATGATGAAGACAGATTTCAGGCGCAACTTAGTTTACGGCTTTTAAAAACTCTGGAAGTGTACTGAACCTCGACTTGCCGGAAGGTGGGATAGTATCAAAATGGCTTTTTGGGAGCGGGAAAAAGAAGTAATGCCCCTGGAAAAGATTCAGGAGATACAATTGGAGAAGTTAACCAAACAGATCTCTAAAATGTATAACAACAATGCCTTTTACAGAGGCCGCTTCGATCAAACCGGCATTAAACCGGAAGACGTCAGAACATTGGATGACGCTAAAAAACTGCCCTTTACCTGCAAAAAAGACCTGCGGGACAATTATCCTTTGGGGCTGGTATCCGGCGAGTGGGAAAAAGTAACCAGGGTACATATGACTTCAGGTACTACCGGTGTGCCGGTGCCGATGGTCTATTCAAAAAACGACCTGGAAGTTTGGAGCGACTGTATGGCCAGAAATTTTGCAGCCGGTGGCTTAAAGTCTGATGATATCGTGCAGCAAGCCCATGGACTGGGCATCTTTACCGGGGGTTTGGGCTTTCATTACGGACTTGAGCGGGTGGGAGCAAAGGTTATTCCCACCGGAGCCGGGGGAACCGAGCGGCAGCTCAGACTGATGAAGGAATGGGGCACCACCGTCTTTACCGGTACTCCATCCTACGCCATGTATCTGGGGGAAATAGCACTGGAAAAAGGCATTGATCCGGTCAAAGACCTTAAATTAAGGCTGGGATTTCACGGTGGAGAGCCCTGTTCGGACGAGATGAGACAAAGGATCAATGAAAGGCTGGGCTATACCGCCCACGGCGGAGGCATGAGGCGGTGTTACGGACTCACGGAAATGGGCGGGCCCATCAGCATGGATTGTGAGTATTCCGCCGGAATTCACATCTGGACCGACCACTATCTGCTGGAAGTAATCGACCCTGATACCGGAGAATATGTAAAGCAGGGAGAACCGGGCGAGCTTGTATTAAGCAACTTGAGCTTTGAAACCATGCCGATTTTACGTTACCGGACCGGTGACCGCGTGGTGGTTGATTTCTCGGTCTGCCCCTGTGGGCGCACCCACCCCCGGATCGTTAAATTCTTGGGCCGGGTTGATGATATGATTTTAGTCAGCGGCACCAATGTATTTCCCAGTCAGGTTGAAACAGCATTGCTTCAGCACCCGGAATTAAGTGAAAACTGGCAGTTGGTAATAGGTGACAATAAGGGACTGCATACCCTCCGGGTGGAAGTGGAACCGGTACCCGGCGTAAATATTGACGACGCTTATATTAGAAATCTGGAACAGTATTTACACAGTTACCTGGAAATCACTTGCAAGGTGCACCTGAAACCGGTCGGAAGCATGCAAAGATTTGAAGGTAAAGCGGTACGGGTGCTTGATGAAAGAAAAAAAATTTAAATATCCGGTACTCAAAGATTTTTATGAAAAGATCCAGTTCATCTCAGGTATAAATCTGGAAAATAGAATTGCTCATTCCGACCGGGAAGAACAAGGACGCCGGTATGAGTCCATATTCATATATGCCGCTCAGGAAAAAAACGACCCGGAACAGGAATTTATCATCGACATTGAAATAGATTTGCATACCAAAACTGCCGTCCTTTATCATATCGCTTTGCCCTTGAATATAAGACATCAAGGTATGGGCACCGGAATTGTGGCTGAAATAGAAAAAATGGTGCGTTCTCTGGGTCTGCGCTATATATCACTGCCGGCGGAACACCACTCAACCGGCTTTTGGCAGAAATCCGGTTACCGTTTTAAACATGATCACGAGCATCAATTTTACAATACCAATAAGCACCGCGAAAATCTCCACGTCGCGTACGAACTGGAAAAAATATTAAAATAGTTCATTTTAAAATATATCCGGGTGATTATGCATTTCCTTATACACCTTTCTTCTGGCAAGGTGTAACTCTTTTTTCACCCCTTTGCGTATCCTTTTTAATTCCTTTTGGTGATATTGATAATACTAATATTGGACTATATTATAATTATCCAAATAGAGTATGTTAGTTTGCCCGCAGAATCTTTACCGTTCATGGAAGGGAGGTTGTGAGTGGCAAGCTAATATTTTGGAAGGATGCAAAATTTCTGGTACGAAAGGAGCAAATGCTGTTGAAAATCAAAAAAATTGCTGTTCTGGGTGCAGGCGCCATGGGCGGAGGCATTGCTCAAGTAGCCGCGCAAACGGGTTACGACGTGGTCCTGAGCGACGTAGATATCAAATTTGTCAACAAGGCAATTGAGCGGATGAATTCCTTTTGGCAAAAGAGCATTGAAAAAGGGAAAATGACCGCTGAGCAAAAAGAAGAAGCACTGAAGCGGATTAAAATATCATCAGGATATTCTGATTTTTCCGACGCTGATATGGTAATTGAAGTGATTATTGAGGATCTTGAGGTGAAAAAAGCCGCCTTCCGGGAGTTGGACAAAATATGCAAACCTGATGCAATCCTGGCCACCAACACTTCATCCATGTCCATCACTGTTTTGGCAAATGAAACCAAAAGGCCGGCACAAGTAATCGGCATGCACTTCTTTAATCCGCCGGCCCTGATGAGACTGGTGGAAATAATTCACGGGTATTATACCAGCGATGAAACGGTTGCAGCGGTAACGCAAATAGCCAAGTCCATGGGGAAAACCACCATTGAGGTTAAAAAGGACTATCCGGGCTTCGTTGTTAACCGGCTAATGCTGATCCAGTACATTGAGGCAATGAGGCTGGTTGAGGAGGGAGTAGCGTCGCCGGAAGACGTCGACATCGCCCTTAAGCTCGGTCTGAACCACCCAATGGGGCAGTTTGAATTACAAGACTTTGGCGGGATCGATATCGGTTATCATGTTTTAAATTATTTGTATCAGGAACATAAAGATCCTCTGTGGAACCCGCCCCAATCATTAAAAGCCCTGGTCAGGGCAGGACGGTTGGGCCGCAAAACCGGGGCGGGCTGGTTTGATTATAACAAATGATCGTTCAAAAATAATTCATAATCGTTCTCGCCGCGGGCGCGGCTGGCTGATAACGCGTCCGCGGCGGCACGGCCCGCTCCCGGTTTATTGCACAAACCATCCCATGATGGGGCGTAATTTTCCCACTATTCACAACGAGAACTACGGAAATCTGCGGTTGCTGTAATCAGAATCTTAAGAAAGTTGGGACGTGAATATATGAATTTATCCAGCATTGTAGAAAACAACGCCCGTTGGAACCCCAAAGCTACCGCGATAATATGTGCCGATACGGATACACGGTACACTTACGATGATCTTGACAAATTAATCAACCGGTTCGGAAACTCTCTATTGGAAATGGGGGTTAAAAAAGGGGACCGGGTGGCGATATACCTGCCCAATTCGCCTGAATTCATCATTGCTCATTTCGCCGTTGCCAGAATCGGAGCCGTGGCTCTGCCTTTTAACGTAATGTTCAAAGGACCGGAAATAAAGTATATTTTAAACAACTCCAAAGCCAAAATTCTGATCGCCGCCGCAAAAGAAGCCTCCGCCAATGCCATGGGCATATTGCCGGATATTCCCTCTCTTGAACATGTGATTTCAGTTGGCGAGCCGCCTTTGGCCGGGGCGGTCTCCTTTGCCGGTATGGTTTCCAGCGGTAAAGACACGCTGTCAATTGCTGACTGTGCCCCTGATGACACAGTCAGTATTCTTTATACCTCGGGAACAACGGGACAACCCAAGGGCGCCATGCTGACCCATAAAAATTTTCTGGCCAACGCCAGGCTAAACGGTTCCTTGGTACTGCACCTCAACGACCAGGACCTTTTTTATACCGGTACGCCTTTCTGCCACATTTTCTATGTGCTCAGCGTATTGGGTCCAATATATGTCGGCGCCGGTTTGGTCGTTTCCCAACGTTTCATGCCGGACAAGACCCTTGAAAACATCAGCAAATACCGGGTAACTCATTATGCCGGCGTTCCAACCATGTGGATATATATGCTTAACGAATTTACCCCTGAAAAGTATGATGTGACCGCATGGCGTTTTGCCCAATCCGCGGGAGCTTCAATGCCGGAAGAATATATCCGCAAGATTGAGAATACCTTCGGAGTGGGTTTCTGCGAGTGCTATGGTTCCACCGAAACAAGTTCCACGGTTACTTTCGGCCGTCTGGGCCACGGCAAAGTCGGTTCTATCGGGCCGCCGGCCCCGGGATACCAGGTGAAGATTATCGGTGAAGGCGCTCGGGAATTGGGTCCCCAGGAGGTTGGCGAACTGGTTGTAAAAGGTCCCGGCGTCTTTAAAGGCTACTGGGAGATGCCCGACGCCACCCGGGATGTCCTTGATACAGGCGGCTGGTATAAAACCGGCGACATGGGTCAATACGATGAAGACGGATATTATTATATCGTGGACAGAAAGAAAGATATGATCATCTGCGGTGGTTACAATATTTATCCCCGCGAGATAGAAGAAGTGCTGTACACTCACCCGAAGATTTTTGAAGCGGTCGTGATCGGCATTCCGGATAAAGAAAAGGGTGAAATTCCCAAAGCATACATCAAGCTCCAACAAGATGCCGAGGCCGACCCAGCTGAGATTATCCAATTCTGCAAAGAAAGGATGGCCGCCTATAAGTCACCCAGAGAGATAAAGTTTGTCCAGGAATTCCCCAAAAATCACACCGGAAAAATATTAAAAAGGGTTATTCGTGACGAATGGGAATGATTTTTAAACGAAAATTTCTCACTAATTTTATTAAGCCTAATTTTTAAAATCTTCAGATGAGTTATGGTGGACTTGCCAACGGATACTTGTCCACAATACTTACTTGGGAGTGCATAATATGGTAAAACAGTATAATTATATTATTAATCTGATTAACAACCTGGCTAAAAATGTGGCCGCGATCGTACTTGTATTTATTACCTTCCTTGTTGTAGTCAATATTATTTTAAGGGTCACCATTTCATCGCCCATCCAGGGGACATACGACCTGGTGGTTGTGTTGACTACGGTGGTCATTTCTCTGTCCATCGCGTATTGCGCCATTAAGGACGGTCATGTGGCAGTAAACTTACTGGTCCAACGTTTTTCCAAAAAAGTACAGAATGTTATTGACTTTATT
>Ga0209164_1001562_pt1 | contig 28689 bp, 16 predicted proteins | sample MTBNYHSulfiMetaG_FD_187458 | JGI IMG/M metagenome (GOLD analysis project Ga0209164, IMG submission 187458) | Enrichment culture microbial communities from rom New York Harbor, USA that are MTBE-degrading - MTBE-NYH (New York Harbor Sulfidogenic)... | ecosystem: Environmental > Aquatic > Marine >... | reverse complement strand
CGGCATGGGTGGCGGTATGATGGGCGGCATGGGCGGCGGCATGGGCGGCGGCATGGGCGGCGGCATGGGGGGAGGATCGAGTAGTTACAGGCTTTACTATCAATATCAGCTTATGATGCTTATTCAAGTCACTATTGAGCCTGATTCCTGGCAGGGGGCTGGTGGTGGTACCGCAGGTTTAGGTCTAGGTGTAACAGGCCAGCCTACTCCCACCGCCGCTTTAGGCAGGGGGCAGATGTTTCCTTACGGACCTGATATGTTGGCGGTGTTTCAAACGCCCGCGGTTCATATCAAAGTTGGGGAATTGATTAAGAAACTCCGTAAAACCCGTGGTGACCAGGTTTCTATAGAAGCCCGTTTACTGCAGATTAACAATAATTTCCTGGAAGACATCGGCCTGGATATGGACTTCTTCCTTAACGTAGGTAACGCCGGGTTTGATCGTTCAGGAACAGTAGATCCTATCACCGGTCAAGAGATATTAACGCCGCGGGCCAACCCGGGTCCCTGGAATCGGACCACTCCTATTCCTGTTCAGCAGGACTCATACAGTTGGTCAGCTCCTTCGCCGACCTCCGTACCCGGCTCGCTGGGTGGCGGAGCGGTGCCGAATGCCTTTCAACTTTCCGGCTCCTTTCTGGATAACGTTCAGGTGGACTTCCTGATGCGAGCCACACAGGCCAATCAACGTTCCAGATCTCTGGTCGCCCCGCACATCACCGTATTTAACGGTGAGGATGCCACGATCAGTTTTATCACCCAAAAATATTATGTGGCTAGTGTGGAGGCACAGCCGGGCTATGGCGGGGGCTTATACAATCCTGATGTACAGCCCGACGATTCGGGTATAACCTGGACAGTCACTCCGGTGATCAGTGCCGATAAAAGATATGTCCTGCTTAACGTGTTTTTTCAACAATCGATCACCCGCAGTTTCCAGGAGTTTACCTTCCAAACCGGTGCCCCGGCGGAAGGAGGGTTGCAACCCATTGCCGGTGTGCCCACCGCTAAATTGCAGCAACCGACACGGGATCAAAATACCATTGTTACCCGAGTCGGTGTGCCGGATGGCGGTACGCTGCTTCTGGGTGGTCAGAAGATTGTAGGTGAAGCGGAGAAAGAAGCCGGAGTGCCCGGCCTCAGTAAATTGCCTTTAATTAATCGTCTCTTTAGCAACCGCTCTATGATCAAGGACGAAAGCGTGCTGCTTATCCTGCTCAAGCCCAGAATTATCCTTAAGGAAGAAGAAGAGGAAATGCATTATGGCACCCTCGATAGTGGTGCAAAAGCCACGCGGTAGAAGAGGCAAACTCAGCCGTCGATCTTCGCGGTTTTGTTCGTCAGGATTAACCTGGTTGATTTTACCGAAAGTTGTTATTTTTCAAGCAACTTGGACTTGATTAAATTTAGGGCTTTCTGCAGGGCTTGGTCGATTTTTTCGGGATTTTTCCCGCCCGCCCGGGCCAGTTGATCCCGCCCGCCGCCGCCCCCGCCGACGATGGGGGCGATTTCCTTGACTATATCGCCCGCCTTGAGCCCCTGTTTAATCAGATTATCGGTTACCGCAACGAATAAAAGGGCCTTGCCATCTTCCGTTGCCGATCCCAGAACGATAACCGAACTGGGGGCTTTCTTGCGGAGCCAGTCGATCTGACCGCGAATAGCTTCTTCGGACGACGGCGGTATGCTAGTTACAATAACTTGGGCCCCGCCAATAGTTTGGGCTTCCTCGAGCAACTGATTGCCTTGTATTTTTGACTCGCCGGCGGAGCCTTTTTTAAGCTGTTTTTTTAGTTTTTTGTTCTCTTCGATCAGTGATTCCATCCGATTTATTATCTGATCGGGGGTGCTTTTGAGTAAACCGTTAATCTGGTCCACCAGATCGCTGCGCTGATAAAGCATTTCATTTAAGCTTCTGCCGGTCATCGCGGTGATCCGTCTGACCCCGGTAGCGATGCTTTCTTCCCGGATAATCTTAAATGCGCCGATTTCCCCGGTATGGCTTACATGGGTGCCGCCGCAGAACTCCCGGCTGAAGGCTTGTTCCAGTTGATCCGGATTATCCGTGCCTATCGCCAGCACCCGTACCTGGTCGCCATACTTTTCGGAAAACAAGGCCATCGCCCCCAGTTTGCGGGCTACATCAATGGGCATTACCTTGAAGGTAACCGGCAGATCCGCTTCGATTTTACCGCGGACGAGTTCTTCCACCTCTCTTAACTGCAGGCTGGTTAAACTCTTGGGATAAGAAAAATCAAACCGCAGATATTCCGCGCCCACCAGCGATCCCTCCTGATGCACATGAGTGCCGAGCACCTTCCGCAATGCCCACTGCAACAGGTGGGTAGCGGTATGATTCCGCTGGGTATCCTTTCGGGAGGGATCTATGGTGATGATTACCTCCATGCCCACGCTTATCGACCCGGATGAAATTTTACCGAAGTGGACCACCGCTGAGCCAATCCGCCGGGTATCGTCGAAGTAAAATGTTTCCGCCCCACCCTGTTCGCTATCGGTAATCATGCCTTTATCGCCGATTTGCCCGCCCGCCTCGGGATAAGCACAAGTTTGATCAAGAACCAGACCCACCCTGGTATTAGCGGGAACCGAGCCCTCGGTAATATATTTATCCTCAAAGATATATCCCAGAAGATGGGCCTTCAGCGTCACTTGATGGTACTTTGCGGTGTCACTGGTCGGAGGCAGCAATTGGCTTAATGCATCTAATTCGTAGGTGGTGGTTTTTTGTGCCGCCCGGGCTCGTTGGCGCTGCTCTTGCATTAATTTTTCAAAGCCAGTGGTATCGACGGTAAAATTGCGCTCCTGGGCCATTAACCCGGTCAGGTCAAGGGGAAATCCATAGGTGTCGTATAAACGAAAGGCCTTTTCCCCCGGCAGTTGGGTAATATTATTCTGCCGCATCTGGGCGACGTCAGCCTCGAATATCTCCATGCCCCTTTCGAGGGTTTTGCCGAATGACGTCTCCTCCGCTTCAATAACATTGGCGATGTGTGCCTGCCGAGCGGCTATTTCGGGATATACCTCGCCCATGATCTGCACCAGAGTCGGCACCAGACGGTGAATAAAAGGTTCATGCATATCCAGCAGCAGGCCGAACCGGGTAGCCCGACGTAGAATTCGCCGCAGTACATATCCACGGCCTTCATTGCTGGGCAGCGCTCCATCGGCTATGGCAAAGGTCAGCATCCGAACGTGGTCCGAGATAACGCGAAAGGCGTTATCGCTTTGTTTGCCCAGTTGGTCCGTATAGGTAAATCCGGTTATTTCGGAAATATGTTTAATTAAAGGGGTAAAAAGGTCGGTGGCATAATTGCCGGTCTTATGCTGCAAAACCGCCACCAGGCGTTCCAGGCCCGCCCCCGTATCCACGTGTTTGGCCGGCAGGTTGTGCAGTTTGCCCTGGTCATCGCGGTTATATTGAATGAAAACCAGATTCCACAGTTCCACAAACCGGCTGCAGTCGCCGTTAATCCGGCAGATATGGCCTGCCGCATCCTGCATATTGCAGCGATCCGCCCCCAGATCGAGATGTATTTCGCTGCAGGGCCCGCACGGGCCGGTTTCGCCCATCTCCCAGAAATTGTCCTTTTTGCCGCAGCGGAGCACCCGTTCCGCCGGGATATCGGTATTTTTCATCCAGAGTTCTTCCGCTTCGCCGTCCGCCGGGGTGTTATCACTGCTGTCTCCACCAAAGACGGTCGCCCACAGTCTCGTTTTATCGAGTTCCCAGACCTCCGTCAGAAGCTGCCAGGCCCAGCGAATCGCCTCCGCTTTGAAATAGTCCCCGAAAGACCAGTTGCCCAGCATTTCAAAAAAGGTGTGATGGGTGAAATCCTTACCCACCTCTTCCAGGTCGTTGTGTTTGCCGCTGACCCGAATGCACTTTTGCGAGTTGACCACCCGCTTATGGTTTTGATTGCCGCCGCCCAGGAAGATATCCTTGAATTGATTCATTCCCGCGTTGGTAAACAGCAGGGTCGGATCATCATGGGGTACCACCGAGCTGCTGGGTACGAAGGTATGGCTGTGTCGGAGGAAAAAATCAATAAATTCCTGTCGTATTTGCCTGGAGGTCTTCACAATTTTCTCTGCCTTTCGTTGATAAAGCAAAATTCCAGATTACCCGGAACACTTTAATATGGTCATTTTATCAGACGGCCGGTAATATTGAAAGTTTAACTATCTGGTAGGTGAGCGATGCTCTAAAATCAAAAGGTTTGTATTATTTTTCCTCTTTATCCTTAGGTTTTAATATATCGCCCAGGCCCTTTTTTATACCTTCACCAACATCCTGGGTATCCTTGATGATTTTTTCCGTAGCTTCTTTGCCGCCTTTGGCGCCGGTCTCGATGATCTTGGTGGTTTGCTTAAGGACTTCTTGCGACAGGGCACCGAGATTCTTCAGGGTGTCTCCCAATGGCCCGGTAATTTCTTTGGGCAGCACTCCTGAACCCTGCTGGACAATGCCGTCGGCGATGGCTATCAGAATTTTGCTGCTCAACAGGGCAATATCGAGTTTGTCATCCGTTCCCAGGTCTTCCATCGTTATGGGGGATAGTTTTAAGGTTAGGGCATCGGTTTTCCCGGGCACGGGCAGCAGTTTTACCTGGACGCTTACGCCGTTGATTTGCAGTTTTTTAATCCCCAGCTTCTTGCCGGGAGCCGTTTTTTCCTCTTGGGGTTTGGTTTCGGCTTTGGGGGAGATATTGTTTATTACCTCCTGAATGTTGTTCGAAAGGCCTTTTTGCTCCAGGCTGACTTGGACATTTTCCAGCAGAATGTCATTTATTTTCACCTTGTCAGACAGAAGCGACCCCAAATCCAGACCTACCTGGGTATTTCCCAACTGGAGTAATTTTTTAAGCTGATAACCCTCCGGATTGTCAATCACAAGATTTTTAAGTCCCATCTCACCTGCCAGGATCGAGACATTGACATTATCCACCGCTACCCCAACCTTGAGGGCCTGCGACGCGCCTTTTTCGACACCCAGCTTAATAGCCTGGTTGCCGTAAAAGTAAAAACCCACTATCAAAATAACGATCAAGGCAAAAATGACAATAACTATTGTTCGTACGGTTTTTTTGGCTTTCATGGCATACTCCTCGTTAAAAGGTGGTTAATAAATCTTAAGACATTTTAATTTTACCATAAAATCCCGCTCCACGATGCTGTTTGATCGCTATTTTGTTTGATCGATACCAAGCGTTGGTTGGGCGGGCAGTAACTCCATGGTGGGAATAGTTCGATATTTCCGGGCGATATCGCCGAAATCAGCCAGGTCAACCACATTATATTGCTGAGCGATTTTGATAATAACCGCCCCGGCTTTGATGCCCTTACGATCGGCGGGTGATCCGGGCTTGACCTGATACACCAGAACGCCGGTCTGGTTGGGCGGCAAATTCAACTTGTACTTTCGCCAGGAGGTCAAAGATTTTACTTCCATACCCCAGGCGATAATAGAGTTCAATTTCGCCTCATGCTTATAACCTTTAAGGTCAGCCAGGGTTCGCTGGGCCAACCTGACGGGAATGGTTATTTCTTCCGCGGTAATATAATTGGTCAGTGACGGCCGCAGGATATCTATCGCGACGGTTTGCCCGACCTGATAATGATTCAGACAGCTTATCAGCTCATCAGGACTGTGCATTCGCCGGCCGTCGATTGCCCTGATAACATCACCGGTCTGCAGCGACGCTGTTTGTGCGGGCGAACCCGGCAACACCAGCCTTACCTTGACACCGGAAAGGTCCTTCAGACCCAGCATCTTCTGAGTATATTCATCGATCTCGGAGGTTTCCACACCCATAAAGGCGTATTCTTTCGTTCGGCCGGTTTCCAGGTGAGCTATTTTTCCCAGCGCTGTCTCATCCAAAGTGATGGCAAAACCAAATTGCCGCCCCGACACGAGTGCAGTAGCGATAGCGGTATTAATGCCGATGGCCTGCCCCAGCTCGTTGATTAAGGGCCCGCCGCTGCTGCCGGGCAGGATTCGGGCGTCGGATTGGATCAAATTGTCGTAGAAGCGATCATTTTCATCATCCAACGGCGGGTTTAATTTTTGTTTCAGGCGATTGATGCGCCCGAAGGTCGCTACCGCGGTGCCGTCGGAGCCGGTGCCCAGCGGATTGCCCAGGGCGATGACCAACTGCCCGATAGCCAACTGTTCCGGCGGGGCAATAGCCAAACAAATGAAATTATCAGCATCAATTTTCAGCAGGGCGATATCACTGCGCATATCACTGGCTAATAAATTCGCCTGATATTTACGCTGATCCGCCAGCGTAGCAATTATGCGCTGTGCTCCATGAATGATATGTTCGTTGGTCAGGATAAGACCGGCAGGGTCGATGATAAAACCGCTGCCGCAGTTGCGGGCGATCAGGCCTCGATCGCCCAACGGTTGATCCGCTTCCAGAGCGACAATTGCCTGGTTAGCCTTTTCGATTACCGGGCTGAGTTGTTTTTTCCAGCCGGCTATCTCCTCGGTACCTGTGGCTGACAAAAAATTCCAGATATAAATTGTCGCTGAGCAAATGGCACATATAGATAAAATAACTATCAGAATATAACTTCTGGGCCGATTCATATGCTCAGCGATTATAAATTATTAACCGGCAAAACTCTATGCCGTTGATTTTGCTATTTTTTGGCGCTTTTGGGTAAAGCTGGTTTTGGGTTTCCTGCCTTGCCGGAAGATTTTTCCTCGGCTGCCGCGATGATGCCCAGCTTGGTAAGTATTTTTTGCCGCAGTTCCTGGCAAAGATCGGGGTTGTCTTTCAGGAATTCCTTGGCCTTTTCTCTACCCTGACCGATTTGCATATTATTATAACTGAGCCAGGTCCCGGCTTTAGTTATCAGATCCTCTTTCATCGCCAAGTCCACCAGATCCCCTTCGGTGCTGATGCCGTGGTCGAACATGATATCGAACTCGGTCTCGCGGAAAGGAGGGGCAATCTTGTTTTTCACTACCCGAGCCCTTACATGATTGCCGATCGCTCCCTTGCTGTCTTTAATGGTGCTGACTCTACGGATATCTATCCGGACGGAGCTGTAAAATTTCAGGGCCCGCCCTCCCGGCGTGGTTTCCGGATTTCCGAACATGACCCCAATTTTTTCCCGAATCTGATTGATAAAAATCAGGCAGGTCCGACTGTGATTGATCGCCCCAGTGAGCTTGCGCATCGCCTGGCTCATCAACCGGGCCTGCAATCCCACGTGGGAATCGCCCATCTCGCCCTTGATCTCCGCCTGGGGGATTAGAGCGGCCACCGAATCGACAACGATAATATCCACCGCGTTGGAGCGGACGAGCATTTCCACGATATTCAAGGCCTGCTCGCCACTGTCCGGCTGGGATACCAAGAGGCCCTCCAGATCCACCCCGATTTTTTTGGCCCACGTCGGATCCAGTGCATGTTCCGCATCGATAAAAGCAGCGACCCCGCCTGCCTTTTGCGCCTGGGCGATCGTGTGCAGGGCAAGGGTGGTCTTGCCGCTGGACTCCGGCCCGAACAGCTCACAAACTCTGCCGCGGGGTATGCCCCGCCCGCCTAACGCCAGATCCAATGACAATGCCCCGGTGCTGACCCCGTCCACCTGCGCGATCTGCGATTCGTCCAGATGCATGATCGCACCTTTACCGAACTGTTTTTCTATCTGGGTGATGGTTCGGTCAAGGGCTTCTGATACCTTGTCGCCGGTTTTGGTTGACTTAGCCTCTTTCGCCATTCCATTCTCCTTAATGAATTGTCGCTAACTGCTTTCTGCGAAGTATTTTTACCTGGTTAATCATATAATTGGGGCATATTCATGCCGTTTTTTCGGATGTTTTTGAAATTTTTACCGGACAACAGGCATATTTTACCGGATAATGCTGCCTTTCGCATATAAAATTTATTTTCCCAGCGGCCCGTGGTGCAGGGGGGTGTAAATGGGTCCGGTTTTGGTTAATTCGCTTTGAAAAACCACAAGCTCGGTTACGCTTTGTCTGCCCACCGAGGGCGGGTTTAGCGTTTTTACTAATTGTTGCACAGCTTTGCCCATCGCCGCGCTTTTGATGCGGGCCAGGGTAAGATGGGGACTGAATTTACGCGGCTCCGGGGGAAAATCAAGCTCTTTCAGATAGTTATCCAGCCTTTCCTGCAGAACTTGCAGGTTCTCTTTGCCCTCTTCCATACCCAGCCACAAAACCCTTGCCGCTCCGCCGGGCGGAAAGCAGCCCAGTCCAGCCACTTCAAATTCAAAGGGATCAAACTCGCCGGCACACTGGTCGGTCGCCCGGCAGATATCACAGATGAGGTTGTCATCGACTTCACCGAGAAATTTCAGGGTTAAATGGATGTCTTCGGGCTTGACCCACCTGATCGACTTATCGTCCGTGTTCAGATCTTGGCGGACATCCTCTATTATTTTGCCCAGCTTATGGATTATCCTCTCCTCCAGGTCAATAGCGATAAAACAGCGGATAGACAATTATTGTCCCCTTTCTAACACTAATCAAGGCGGGCACCTAATTTGAAATTATTTAATAATGTATTGTAACTCCTTGCGCCGCAGCATAATAGTTAAAATTGCACCATTTTTTTCAATTGTTGAAATCTCTGTTCGATATCTTTCATAGCGGCACTTTGCCAGCGATCCAGGGAGAAACCCTCGATCACCAGCGAGGCCACCGCGGTACCGTAAGCGATGGCTTTTTTCAGCGTAGCGGGTTCGTAGTTATCTTCACGGGCTAGATATCCCATCATCCCGCCGGCAAAGCTGTCGCCCGCCCCCGTGGGATCCATAACCCTGTCCGTGGGATAGGCCGGCAGAACGAAATATTCCTGCTGATCCGCTAGCAGCAAGGTGCCATGCTCGCCTTTCTTGATAACCACAAACTGCGGCCCCATCTTGACGATCTCTTTAGCAGCTGACGCCAGATTATTTTTGCCGGTCAGCATCCCGGCTTCACCCTCGTTGAGGACCAGGCCGTTGACCCGCCTGAGCAATCCCAGCAGGTCACCCCGGGCGGTATCGATCCAGAGGTTCATGGTATCCGCCACCGCCAGCTTGGGTCTGTGCAACTGATTTAGAAGCTCCAGTTGCAGGGCTGGTGCGGTATTGGCCAGAAATACGAAGCTGCTGTCCTTAAAGGCGTCGGGGATAACCGGGGCTGCTTCCGCCAGCACATTCAGTTCAACTTTGTCGGTCTTGGCCTCGTTCATATCTCCGGTGTAGCTGCCCTGCCAGCGGAAGGTTTTGGAGCCGGTGCGAACCTCCAGGCCCTGCAGATCCACGTCTCTATCCGCGAATACCTGCCGCAGATCGAACGGCCAGTCTTTGCCCACCACTCCCACCAGCCGCACCGGGCTGAAGAAACTCGCCGCCATGGAAAAGTAGATCGACGAACCGCCCAGACAGTCGGCGCGCTGTCCGAAAGGGGTTTTGATGGAATCTACCGCGATGGACCCGGTCACCAGTAATGACATTTTACGCGTCCTTTTGCTGTTGCAGAAACTTCAAGATATTATCAATCCGCTGAATAGTCCGCTCTTTGCCCAATAATTCCAGACTCTCATGGATGGGCGGGCTGATGGTGCTGCCGGTAACCGCCACGCGAATAGGCTGGGCGATTTTACCCATGCCCACGTTATTCTTCCGGCAAAGCTCTTCGATCAACTGATGGATTTTCTCCGCCTGCCAGTCGCCAAGTCCAGCCAGCGCTTCCCTGGCCTGTTGGAGCAGTTCATCGGTCCCAACTTTTTTAAGCACTTTATTGACCGCTTGGGGATCGTACTCGATGGAATCCTTAAAGAGGAACAGGCATTTTTCCTCGATCTGGGCTAAGGTGCGGGCGCCCTCGTTAATCTTTATCAGCCTTGCCAAAGTGGCGTCATTCGCCCTGCTGAGCGGCGAATCATTGATTTCCAGATAGTTTTTAAAATACCCCAGCAATTTCTTCGGCTCGACCATTCGTATATGTTCGGTATTGAAGGCGACAAGCTTCTGCCGGTCGAAAAGGCTGTTGGTCTTGGTCAGCCGGTCCGGGTCAAAGGCTGCGATAAGCTCGCTGGTGGACATGATTTCCCGGTTATCGCCCGGGTTCCAGCCCAATAGGGCGATAAAGTTAACCATCGCCTCCGGCAGATATCCGCTTTTGATAAAATCTACCACGTTGATTTCCGGCAGATGCACGCCCAGATACGCCGCCATCGCCGAGACTTGTGGTGCATCCGGGGTGCTCTTCCCAGCCAGAAATGACTCCAACTGTGCCATATCCAAATCGCCCGCCCGGGCAAGTCTTTCCCGATCAATATCTACCCTGCTTTTAATAGCCTTTAGCAGTGTTTTAGCCTGGTCCCGCTTGGAGAGCTTGCCGCCCCCCTCGCTGATAGTGACGGACATATGGGCGTAGATCGGCTCGCGAAACCCTAATGCCCGCTGCAAAACCAGATGGCAGGGTGTATTCATGAGGTGCTCCTGGCCGCGAATCACGTGGGTTACCTCCATCAGTTCATCGTCCACCACGCAGGCGAAATGGTAGGTGGGGTAGCCGTCGGATTTCTGGATGATAAAGTCGCCTATCTCGCCCGCGGCAAAGGTCACCTCGCCCCGGACGACGTCTTTCACCACAATATTGCCCTCGGGCACAGCAAAGCGAACCACGACCGGCTGGCCCGACGAGCGGGCCTTTTCCATCTCCCGGGCATTCGGAAAAACCTCGGGGCGCGGGTAGGTAAAGGTCTTTTTTTGCTGGGCTGCATCCTCGCGCAGGGTCTGCAACTCTTCCTGGGTATCGAAACAATAGTAGGCATGGCCGGACGCAAGTAATTGGGCGATATATTTATTATAAATCTCCAGCCGTTGGGACTGCAGATAAGGCCCATGTGGCCCGCCGACGTCCGGCCCTTCGTCCCAGTCGATACCCAGCCAGCGCAAATCGCTCATGACCTGCTGTGTGGCGGTGGGCGTGTTGCGTTTTTGATCGGTATCCTCAATCCGCAGGATGAAACGGCCTTGGTTATGGCGAGCCATCAGCCAGCAAAATAGAGCCGTCCTGGCCCCGCCAATGTGCAAATACCCGGTCGGCGATGGTGCGAATCGTGTTACGATCATTTATTTGAACTCCATGTCCATAAAGCACTTAAATACTTTTACTTAATGACAATATCACCTTATGTCAATTGATAAAATTTTAAGCGCTATCGCGCTTATGGTGAAGGGATTATACATACAAACTGAAAATAAACCGCAAATTATGGGTTAGTTTGCGCTAATTTTTTCTTAAAATCCTCAAAGATGTTCATCATACCGGTAGCAATCAGCCCATTTTTAGCGTTGGCATGGCTGGAAGCTACCATTGTCAGATCTGTTATCGCTTCCAGCTTTTTGGCGTATTTTTCCACCTCCGCAAAATCCACGCGGGCATTGGCTATATCCGATCGGCGTATGAAAGTATCCGTCCGCACCAAGTGATAAATGAACATGATCATATCTTCTCCGTAGGCGAACCGCCGCTCATCTTCCAGCAGCCGAACCTGTTCGGTTTCATCGTTGCATTTTATTAGCGCCTCGTCCAGCGCCTGCCGCGCCTGGCTCATGTAATCCACCATCTCCACCAAGTCAGGTCCATCATTGAGTAGAGGATGGTAAGGTTCGTAGTGGAAATGGTCCAGCGGGAAAACTCCACCGCTATTTTTATTAAGCTTCGTTCGTAAAGAATAACTGCCATTGTTGATCCTAACCCCATGTTTATATACTTTTATATTAGCCTGGGCTTTTTCCAGGTTCTCATAGAACTTACGAGTAACTGCGTTGGTGGTTGGATAATATTGGGCAAAATAATCAGCGAAAATTTCATCGGCGCTTGCCTGGTGATTCCAAAGCAGCCGTCCTAGCAGGTATTGGTTCAGCGTCCAAGTCCCCCACAGTTGCGTCGGCGTATGCATATAGTGGAAATGGCGGGCGCCGGTCCGATAGTACCACGGTATATCCGTAGCCATGATACGCGTGTACAGAGTAGGAAGGCATTTCATGCTGCTGACGTTGTAATACTCGCCGATAAAGATCGGGCCGGTATAAAATCGACCCTGTCCCATAGTCCAGCCCTGATAATCCTTCAAGGTACTAAGATTAATCTCGGTGCAGGCAGGATCAGCCAAGGCATGGGCATAACAGCGGGAGATGGGGAAGAAAGTCATGGAAAGGTTTTCATAGCTGAAACCTTCCGGCAGGGGCTTGCTCGGAGGGGCAAGGGTTTCCATATACGCAAGTGCCGCAAGTTCCACATTTCGCTGTAATCTGCCTTCACTGCGGGCCCTGCGCATCTCAGTCAGGACCGTATGTACAATCTCGAATAAACGATCGGTGTATGTACCCTGTTTTTCGCAATTCTTGCACTCGCACCATTTTCCTACGTCCAGCATCCAAAAAGTGACGATATCAACGTAACGCCATCTTCCGTCAATTAAGCTTTGTACCAGATTCTTGGCCAACTCTCCGGTTGCATCCACGTTGGAGCTGCAATAATTATGACCTGCATCTCCTTTAATATAATCACTGCGCTTGCCGTCGATAAGCCCGTACCATTCCGGATGAGCTTCAAAATAGGTTAATTTGCCGTCGCCATTGGTATCGCCGACATATTCATCGGAAGATTTATAGGGATCATTAGGTTTATCTTCGTCACCCTTAAAATTCGGGTGGTTGTAAGGATATTCACTTCTTGGCCCCAGAAAATATTCCTGGATAATATGTCCGCCTTCGGTGAGTTTGATCCCCAGTTTTTTCAGCAAATGAATTTCCTTTTCGTTAGCTGTCCAGAAATTCATCCGGTTGTGAGCCATCCACAGAAAAAAGTCGTTGTTGCCGCGATCCTCCCAGGCCCAGAAACCGCGACTAATAAAAGAAGGGCTTTCCGTTATATTTACTTTTTGCGGCAGTTCCGCCGGCTTGGCCGGATAAACCGTTCCCTGCTCGCCCAGGCCGAAGAAACGCATTCCCAGTTGCTCCAAATAGCCATACACCCCATATAGCGTACCTTCCCGGTCGCCGCCCTCGATAATCGTAATAGTCCGGCCGTCTTCCTGGATAGTGCGAATATTGTACGCCTCGCGGTTTTCCAGCTTTACCCCTTCCCCAGCCGGCTGAGCCGCAATTAGAGGGTTGGAGCTGCGACTGCCAATCAAAATCACATCGCCGGATTTGGGCAGTTTTTCTGCCGCCTGAAATTTAATGTCATTTTCTGCCAGACCGGTGCACCGCGGAAGAAATTTCACCAGCTCCACCGCCGCAAAGCATTCTGTGCAGGCCCGGTCGTCGGTAAGATTATCATCCCACCAGTTTACCTGCTCTTCGCCTTGTGCCGCTTCCTGAGCCCGGGAAAAGGGGCTGGGATTGACTAAAATGGTAACAGACGGCCCGGAGTAACACGCCCCTGCCCAGACTAGCAGAAGCATAACCATCGTGGTAAACGAAACTTTCCCGCCTCGAGCAAACAAATTCTCCATCATACTGGTCTCCACATTCACCAATCATGATTTTTGTTTAATATTATGAATAATCATTTGTCCTATTAAGGTTTCTCAGTTCCGTATTTCTTTAGGTAAAATTCGTATGCTTTCCGTGACCTGACTGAAGCGGCGTCGAATCCATCCTCGGAGTTAGCGTCTTTGGAAGATACCTGGACCAGATCGACAATTTTTTTGAGTTTATTTGCCTGCTCTTCGAGCCGGCTGAATTCATCCCGCGCCTTGACTTCATCTCCCCGGCCGTCGAACAATTCAGTCCGTATCAGGTGATAATAATAATTATACACTCCCTCGCCATAGCTGAACCGCCGTTCGTCCTCCAGCAGCCGTTTCTTTTCGACATCATTGCGGCAAGTCAGCAGGCTGGCTTCCAGTTCCTGGCGCGCCTGACGCATCGCTTCCATTATTTCCACGATATCCGGCCCGTCATTGGCCAGCGGATGATATTCCTCGTAATGCAGGTGATCTTTGGGGAACAGTTCCTTCGCCCTGTCAGCCAACAGTACCGGCAGGTTATATCTTTTGGAGTCGCAACCGGCATAATGTTTCAGTGCTTTAATGTTGGCGGACGCCTTCTCCAGATGCTCGTAGAACTTTCTCGTATGCTCGCTGGTCGTGGGGTAATATCTGCGGAAATACTCGTCCAGCAATTTATCCGCGTCCGTTTGGGTGTTCCACAGCAGCCGGGCCAGCAGGTACTGATTGAGCGTCCACGTGCCCCACTGCCGGGTCGGCACATGCATATAATCCAGATGGCGGGACCCCGTGCGATAATACCACGGTATATCTATCGCCATCATCCGGGGAAACACCACCGGCAGTGTCTTGAAGGTGCTTACATTGTAATATTCGACGATAAACATCTGCCCGGTATAATATCTTCCCTGTCCCTCAGTCCACCCTTTATAGTGTTCCAGTAAATCCTCATTAAACTCGGTACACGCCGGATCAGCCAAGGAATGCACATAGCACCTTTCGATTACCGCATAGAATAAATAAAAATGGTCATAGTCGAACCCTTCCGGCAGCGGCCGGGTCGGCGGCGGCAGCGTCTCATGATAAGCTGAACCGGTCAGGAATACCTCCCGCTTGAGTCGGCCGGCCTGCTGGGCTTTTTTGATCTCCGTCAAAACCGTATGAACCAGTTGAAACAGCCGGTCGGTATAGGTGCCCTGCCGCCGGCAGTTTTCGCAATCGCACCATTTGCCATTATCCAGCATATTCAGCTTGGCGATATCAGCGTATTTCCACTGGCCGTCGATTAACGCCTGCACCATATTCTTGGCCAGTTCATGCGTAGCATCCTGGTTCGAGGTGCAATAGTTGACTCCGCCGATAATTTTCGTGTTATCTGTGCGTTTACCTTTATACAATCCGAACCAATCCGGATGGGCTTCGAAGAATGTTAGTTTGCCGTCGCCGTCGGTATCGCCGGCGTACTCATCTGAAGGTTTATAAGGATCCGCCGGTTTATCTTCATCGCCCTGGAACTTGGCATAGTTGTAGGGGTATTCCGCTGCGGCGTTGAGAAAGGACTCCTGCACCGTATGACCACCACAGGTTAGTCTCATCCCCAGTTTTTTCAGCGTAGGTACTTCCTTTTCCGCTGCGGTCCACATGTTCATCCGGTTACGAACCATCCACAGAAAGAAATCCTCGTCCCCTCTATCTTCCCATACCCAGTACCCGCGGGTAAGAAAGGAGGGATTTTCCGTTATGTCGAGCTGTTTCGGCAGGTCCACCGGCTTATCGGGATAAATCGTTCCCTGCTCGCCCAGCCCGAAGAAGCGTATCCCCAGTTGTTCCAGATAGCTATACGTGCCGTATAACGCACCCTGCCGGTCGCTGCCCTCGATAATCGTAACAGTTCGGCCGCCTTCCTGGTTAGTGCGAATATTGAAGGCCTCGCAATTTTCCAGCTTTGCCCCTTTTCTGGCCGGCTGAGCCGCTATGAGAGGGTTGGACAGACTACTGCCTATCAAAATCACATCACCCGCTTGCGGCAATTTGTCTGCCGGCTGTAGTTTAATGTCGTTTGCTGCCAAATTGGTGCATCGCGGCAGAAACTTCGCCAGCTCTACCGCCGCGAAACTTTCCGTGCAGGCCCGGTCGTCGGCATGATTATCGTCCCACCAGTTTACCTGCTCTTCGCCCTGTGCCGCCTGCTCTATGCCGGCGAACGGACCCTGATTAACCATAATCGTTATGCCCCCCGCTGCCCACGCCGCTCCTGGTATCAGCAGCACCAGACCTACCACCATCATTACCCCTATTGCCACTATTTGCCGCTTCAGCGCACTTCTCATCTTGTAACCTCCGTTAATCCCCTGTTAGCAATTTCTGGCTTCTTAGTTGCCGTACTTTTTCTTGAAATATTCGTATTCTTTCCGTACTCTGGCCGCGTCGAAACCGTCTTCGGCGTTGGCGTCTTTGGAAGACACCTGGACCAGATCGACGATTTTTTTGAGTTTTTCCACCTGTTCTTCGACCTTGCGGAATTCATCCCGCGCCTGGATTTCATCCCCCAATCGGCTGAACATCGAGGTTCGTACCAGGTGATAGTAATAATAATACACTTCCTCGCCGTAGCTGAACCGCCGTTCGTCTTCCAGCAGTCGTTGTTTTTCAATATCATTGCTGCAAGTCAGCAAGCTTTCTTCCAGTTCTTCGCGTGCCTGTCGCACCGCCTCGATTATCTCCACCATATCCGGCCCGTCATTAATCAGCGGATGATATTCCTCATAATGGAAATGATCTCTGGGGAACATCTCTTTCGACTCGTCTGCCAACACCCATCGCAGACTATATCGATATCGCCCGGGACCGGCACTATGCTTCATGGCTTTGATATTGGCGGACGCTTTCTCCAGATGCTCGTAGAACTTTCTCGTATGCTCGCTGGTCGTGGGGTAATATCTGCTGAAATACTCATCCAGCAATTTGTCCGAGTCGGTTTGCGTGTTCCACAGCAGCCGGGCCAGCATATACTGATTGAGCGTCCACGTGCCCCACAGCCGGGTCGGAACATGCATATAATCCAGATGCCGAGCCCCCGTGCGATAATACCACGGGATATCTGCCGCCATGATACGGGGAAACACCACCGGCAACGACTTGAAAGAGCTTACGTTGTAATATTCGACGATAAATATCTGTCCCGTATAATATCTTCCCTGTCCCTGCGCCCATCCTTCATATTGTTTCAATATATCCTGATTAAACTCCGAGCACGCCGGATCCGCCAACGGATGTGCGTAACACCTTGCGATTACGGCAAAGAACAAATAAAAATGGTCGTAGTCGAACCCTTCCGGCAGCGGCCGGGTCGGTGGCGGCAGGGTCTCACTATAGGCAGAGGCGGTCAGAAACACCTCCCGTTTGAGCCTGCCTTCCTCGCGGGCTTTTTGGATTTCCTTCAAAACAGCGTCCGCTATATGGAAAAGTCGGTCGGTATAGGTGCCCTGCCGCTTGCAGTTTTCGCACTCGCACCATTTGCCCACATCCAGCATATTCAGCTTGGCGATATCGGCGTATTTCCCCTGGCCGTCGATAAATGCCTGGACCATATTCTTGACCAACTCATGCGTGGCGTCCGGGTTCGAGGTGCAATAGTTGACTCCGCCGATAATTTTCGTGTTTTCCGTCCGTTTGTCTTTATACAAACCGAACCAATCCGGGTGGGCCTCGAAGAACGTCAGTTTACCGTCGCCGTTGGTATCACCGGCGTACTCATCTGAAGGCGCATAAGGATCAGCCGGTTTGTTTTCATCACCCTGAAACTTGGGATAGTTGTAGGGGTATTCCGCCGCGGCGTTGAGAAAGGACTCCTGTATGGTATGACCGCCATATGTCAGTTTCATCCCCATTTTTTTCAGCGTTGGCACTTCCTTTTCTGCCGCGGTCCACATATTCATTCGGTTGCGGACCATCCACAGAAAGAAATCTTCGTCGCCCCTATCCTCCCATGCCCAGTACCCGCGGGTGAGAAAGGAGGGATTTTCCGTTATATCGAGCTGTTTCGGTAGTTCCACCGATTTGTCGGGATAAACCGTCCCCTGCTCCCCCAGCCCGAAGAAGCGTATCCCCAGTTGTTCCAGATAGCTATATGTGCCGTATAACGCACCCTGCCGATCGCTGCCCTCGATAATCGTAATAGTTCGACCATCCGCTGACGTAGTGCGAATATTGAAGGCCTCGCCGTTTTCCAGCTTTATCCCTTCCCCAGCCGGCTGGGCCGCAATTAGAGGGTTGGAGCTGTGACTGCCAATCAAAATCACATCGCCCGATTCGGGAAGTTTTTCTGCCGCCTGGATTTTAATGTCGCTTGCTTTCAGATTAGTGCACCGCGGCAGAAATTTCGCCAGCTCCACCGCCGCGAAGCATTCCGTGCAGGCCCGGTCGTCGCTATAATTGTCGTCCCACCAGTTTACCTGCTCCTCGCCCTGTGCCGCTTGCTCTACGCCGGCGAACGGCCCCTTATTAACCAGAATCACCATGGGCGCCGCTGCCAAAACCACTCCTTTGCTCACAAGCAGCAGACATATCACCGTCATTACCCCCAGCCCTATTACACGCTGCTTCACCGATCTCTTCATTTTGTAACCTCCGCTATGTAGTAAAATTTCATAGAAAACTCAAACTATGGTAATCCATTTATAGACAAAAACATAGTCTTTTTTTACCCAGGGAAACCTTTTAGCCTGGCAACAGACTGTCCCCTGATAGCAATTTAAGGTTTCTCAGTTGCCGTATTTCTTCTGGAAAAATTCGTATGCTCTCAGTGATCTGACTGTAGCGGCGTCAAACCCATCCTTGGCGTTGGCGTCTTTGGAAGATACCTGGACCAGATCGACAATTTTTTTGAGTTTATTCGCCTGCTCTTCGACCTTGCTGAATTCATCCCTCGCCTGGATTTCATCCCCCCGGCCGTCGAACAATTCAGTCCGTATCAGGTGATAATAATAATTATACACTCCCTCGCCATAGCTGAACCGCCGTTCGTCTTCCAGCAGCCGTTTCTTTTCGACATCATTGCGGCAAGTCAGCAGGCTGGCTTCCAGCTCCTGGCGCGCCTGACGCATCGCTTCCATTATTTCCACGATATCCGGCCCGTCGTTGGCCAGCGGATGATACTCTTCATAATGGAGATGATCCCTGGGGAACAGCTCCCTGGACATGTCTGCTAATGCCAATCGCAGACTATATCTATATCGGCCGACACCGGCACTATGCTTCATGGCTTTGATATTGGCGGACGCCTTCTCCAGATGCTCGTAGAACTTTCTCGTATGCTCGCTGGTCGTGGGGTAATATCTGCTGAAATACTCATCCAGTAATTTGTCCGCGTCCGTTTGCGTATTCCACAGCAGCCGAGCCAGCAGATACTGATTGAGCGTCCACGTACCCCACAGCCGGGTCGGAACATGCATATAATCCAGATGGCGGGCCCCCGTGCGATAATACCACGGTATATCTGCCGCCATGATATGGGGAAACACCACCGGCAGCGTCCTGAAGATACCTACATTGTAATATTCGACGATAAATATTTGTCCGGTATAATATCTTCCCTGTCCCTGTGTCCATCCTTTATATTGTTCCAATATACCCTGATTAAACTCCGAACACGCCGGATCAGCCAGCGGATGTGCGTAACACCTTGCGATTACGGCAAAGAACAAATAAAAATGGTCGTAGTCGAACCCTTCCGGCAGCGGCCGGGTCGGTGGCGACAGCGTCTCACTATAGGCAGAAGCGGTCAGGAATAATTCCCGCTTGAGTCGGCCGGCCTGCTGGGTTTCTTTGATCTCCGTCAAAATGGCATGAGCAATATGAAAAAGCCGGTCGGTATAGGTACCCTGCCGCTTGCAGTTTTCGCACTCGCACCACTTTCCCACATCCAGCATATTCAGCTTGGCGATATCAGCGTATTTCCCCTGGCCGTCGATAAATGACTGGACCATATTCTTGACCAACTCATGCGTGGCGTCCGGGTTCGAAGTGCAATAGTTGACTCCGCCAATAATCTGCGTGTTTTCCGTCCGTTTGCCTTGATACAATCCGAACCAATCCGGGTGGGCTTCGAAGAACGTCAGTTTCCCGTCGCCGTTGGTATCACCGGCGTATTCATCTGAAGGTTTATAAGGATCCGCCGGTTTGTCCTCATCACCCTGGAACTTGGCATAGTTGTAGGGGTATTCCGCCGCGGCATTGAGAAAGCTCTCCTGCACGGTATGACCGCCATATGTCAGTTTCATCCCCAACTTTTTCAGCGTGGGTACTTCCTTTTCCGCTGCCGTCCATAAATTCATCCGGTTACGGACCATCCACAGAAAGAAATCTTCGTCGCCCCTATCCTCCCATGCCCAGTACCCGCGGGTGAGAAAGGAGGGATTTTCCGTTATATCAAGTTGTTTCGGTAGTTCCACCGATTTGTCGGGATAAACCGTTCCCTGCTCGCCCAGACCGAAGAAGCGTATCCCCAGTTGTTCCAGATAGGCATATACCCCATACAATGCTCCTTCCCGGTCGCCGCCCTCGATAATCGTAATAGTCCGGCCGCCCTCCTGGATAGTACGAATATTGAAGGACTCGCGGTTTTCCAGCTTTACCCCTTCCCCGGCCGGCTGGGCCGCAATTAGAGGGCTGGAGCTGCGGCTGCCAATCAAAATCACATCGCCCGATTCGGGAAGTTTTTCTACCGGCTGCAGTTTAATGTCGCCTGCCGCCAGATTAGTGCACCGCGGAAGAAATTTCACCAGCTCCACCACCGCGAAGCATTCTGTGCAGGACCGGTCGTCGGTCAGATTGTCATCCCACCAGTTTACCTGCTCCTCGCCCTGGGCCGCTTCCTCCACCGTTGCAAAAGACCCTTTATTAACCAGAATCACCATGGGCGCCGCTGCAAAAGTCATTCCTTCGCTTATAAGCAGCAGAAATATCACCGACGTCATCCCCAGCTCCGTTAAACGCCGCTTCGCCGATCCTGCCTTCATTTTGTAATCTCCGCTATGCCGTGAAATTTCACAAAAAACCCAAACTATGGTAATCCATTTATAGACAAAAACATAGCCTTTTTTTACCCAGGTAAACCTTTTAGCCTGGCAACAGACTGTCCCCTGATAGCAATTTAAGGTTTCTCAGTTGCCGTATTTCTTCTGGAAAAAATCATATTCTTTACGTATTCTGGCGGCGTCAAACCCATCCTTGGCGTTAGCGCCTTCTGAAGATACCTGGACCAGATCGACAATTTCCTTGAGTTTATCCGCCTGCTCTTTTACCTTATTAAATTCATCACGGGCCTTGATTTTATCCCCCTGACGGTCGAACATCGCGGTCCGCACCATGTGATAATAATAATTATATACTCCCTCGCCATAGCTAAACCGCCGTTCGTCTTCCAGCAGCCGTTGCTTTTCGATATCGTTGCTGCACGTCAGCAAGCTTTCTTCCAGTTCCTGGCGAGCCTGACGCACCGCCTCCATTATCTCTACCATATCCGGCCCGTCATTGACCAGCGGATGGTGCTCTTCATAATGGAAATGATCTTTGGGGAACAACTCTTTCGACTCATCTGCCAATACCCATCGCAGACTATATTTTTTTCGGCCGTAACCGGCACTATGCTTCATGGCTTTGATATTAGCGGACGCCTTCTCCAGATGCTCGTAGAACTTTCTCGTATGCTCACTGGTCGTGGGGTAATACCTGCTGAAATATTCGTTCAGTAATTTGTCCGCGTCCGTTTGCGTGTTCCACAGCAGCCGGGCCAGCATATACTGATTGAGCGTCCACGTGCCCCACATCCGGGTCGGCACATGCATATAATCCAGATGCCGGGCCCCCGTGCGATAATACCAGGGTATATCTGCCGCCATGATATGGGGAAACACCACCGGCAACGACTTGAAGGAGCTCACGTTGTAATATTCAACGATAAATATTTGTCCGGTATAATATCTACCCTGTCCTTCAGTCCATCCTTGATAGTGTTCCAATATATCCTGATTAAACTCCGAACACGCCGGATCAGCCAACGGATGCGCATAGCACCTGGCGATTACGGCAAAGAACAAATAAAAATGGTCATAATCAAACCCTTCAGGCAGCGGCCGGGTCGGCGGCGGCAGCGTCTCACTATAGGCAGAAGCAGTCAGGATTACCTCCCGCTTGAGCCGGCCTTCCTGCCGGGCTTCTTTGATCTCCGTTAAAATGGCATGAGCAAGATGAAAAAGGCGGTCGGTATAAGTACCCTGCCGCCGGCAGTTTTCGCAATCGCACCACTTTCCCACATCCAGCATATTCAGCTTGGCGATATCGCCATATTGCCATTGGCCGTCTATCAATGCCTGAACCATATTCTTGACCAGCTCATGCGTAGCGTCCTGGTTCGAGGTGCAATAGTTGACTCCCCCAATAATCTGCGTATTTTCCGTACGTTTGCCTTCGTATAATCCAAACCACTCCGGATGAGCTTCGAATAACGTCAGTTTACCGTCTCCGTTAGTATCACCGGCGTATTCATCTGAGGGAGTGTACGGATCCGCGGGTTTGTCCTCATCGCCCTGAAACTTTGGATAGTTGTAGGGGTATTCCGCCGCGGCATTGAGAAACTTCTCCTGCACGGTATGACCGCCACACGTTAGTCTCATCCCCAGTTTTTTCAGGGTGGGTACTTCCTTTTCCACCGCGGTCCATAAGTTCATTCGGTTACGAACCATCCACAGAAAAAAATCCTCATCTCCCCGATCTTCATATACCCAGTACCCGCGGGTGAGAAAGGAGGGATTTTCCGTTATATCGAGCTGTTTCGGTAGTTCCACCGATTTCTCGGGATAAACCGTCCCCTGCTCCCCCAGCCCGAAGAAACGTATCCCCAGTTGTTCCAGATAGCTATATGTGCCGTATAACGCACCCTGCCGATCGCTGCCCTCGATAATCGTAATAGTTCGACCGTCCGCTGACGTAGTGCGAATATTGAAGGACTCGCCGTTTTCCAGCTTTATCCCTTCCCCAGCCGGCTGGGCCGCAATTAGAGGGTTGGAGCTGCGGCTGCCAATCAAAATCACATCGCCCGATTCGGGAAGTTTTTCTGCTGCCTGCAATTTAATGTCGCTGGCCGCCAGATTAGTGCACCGCGGCAGAAATTTCGCCAGCTCCACCGCCGCGAAGCATTCCGTGCAGGCCCGGTCGTCGCTATAATTGTCATCCCACCAGTTTACCTGCTCCTCGCCCTGTGCCGCTTGCTCTATGCCGGCGAACGGCCCCTTATTAACCAGAATGGTTATGCCCTCTCCTGCCCAAGCCGCTCCGCTGCTCACCAGCAGCAACAGATATGCTGCCACCATAGTTGCCCTTATTACCATTACCTGCCGCTTCCTCAATCCTGCCTTCATTTTGTAATCTCCGCTATGCCGTGAAATTTCACAAAAAACCCAAACTATCGTAGTCCATTTATACATGCCCTTTTTTGACCGGGAAGACGTTTTATCCGGCTATTACCTTGCTTGCACAGCCATTTAATCGCATTTTATTTAGATATTTATTTTGAGACTAGCTTTGTTGGATTTTAACAGGTGGTTCCGGGTTTAAATTAAACGCGGGTATATTAGCTCATTCTCACGGCGCGGGCGTTTTCTTTATGAAGAAGATTCTCATCCTGGCACGACAGCCGGGACTGGTGAAACCCTCGGATTATTTTTGCGCCATTTCCCGCTCTTGTTGGGCCAGTTTCAGTGCCGTTTGCAGGATCATCTGCTCTATTTCAGGTTTATATGGTCCCGGCGCCAGCCAAGGTACGTAGGCATTAGGTTCGTAGCCTCCCTGCTTTATCCCCTCCGCCGTCGAGACATACTGTTTCATATCGTTGGAATAGCCCACGACCATGGTGTTCGCCGGCTGGAGCATCTCGCCCAGTTTCAGGCCGTATTCTGCGAAGGGTTCGCCGCCCAGGGCGATCATGATGAAAGGTGTTTCTCCTTTGCCGCCCAGGGTGAATACCTGGATGCCATACGGGCTGGTAGTGGGGATAGCTTCGCCTTTGTCGATCATGGCGGAATACTTCTTGCCCCATATCCCGCGTTTGCCTTTCTGGTTGATCGCCTGGCGATAATCGCTTTCCGGCACTTTACTCATCGGCAGGTCAATCACTTCATAGCCTGCCTCAATTGGTCCGGTTACTGCCATGCCCGGCTGATTGAGTGCCCATTCCACCGCCATCCCCAGGTCTCGGCCGAACTGTTTGGCCCTTTTTTCCATATCCTCTCCGAGGAAGGTCGCCTGGCTTTTGTCGATATTGGCATTGAAATCACTGGATTTACCGCCCACGAAGGTAGTTACATCGTCATCGACCATTTGTACTCGCACATTGCCCGCGCAGCCTTCCATAAAAACTACTGTTGCGCCGGGATGTCGCTTCTCGACAAAATCCCGCATGAAACCCGGATAATCCGGCCCCAGGCTCGTCGGGCCGACGGTCACCGGATGGCAGCCGTATTCTACCAGCACGCCGAGCAATTTTCTCGTATCCGGTGTTTCCGCTGCTATTATCTGGGCCCGATGATCTACCGCACCGACGAAGTTCGGTTTGAAGTTCACCTTGAAGTCGGGAAAATCCCGCCGATTGATTCCCACGGACGTGCAGGGGTATGCGCTATACCGCAGTTTTGCCGGTTCCAGTTTGGCTACCGCGTCGCCGACTACATTCATCGCCTGTTCTGCCACGAAATCTGCGTATTCCTTATCGAAATATTCCGCCCCCACACTTTCCACTATGTTTAATGCCGGGGCTGAATGGGTATGACTGGCATTGATGCAGAAGGCCTCCGGGGCGATGCCGTATTTCTCCTGCACGATTTTTTTGACTTGATCTGCCACCTGGCCGTTTACCCTGCAGAAATCCCACCCCATCCACGCCAGGCGTTTGCCGTTTTCGTCTTCGACCACCATTACCTGCACTCGCAGGTCGCCGTGAAAATTATGGATATAATTCGTCGAGCCGTGTCCGATTGGCACCTCCGGCTTGGTTGGATTCACCACTCGCGCCGCAAACCCCGCTTTCAGCGACCCCGAAGCCCCGTAAACACAACAGGTTAAAGGAAAATAAGCTGCTAGAAATAAACTGGCGATAAAACTTGCTTTGCTCATGAAATAACCCTTTCTCAGCTTATCGAACCCCCTTCTACCATTTAAATTATAGCTAAATTTTAAAAATCAGGAAACAAAATATTAATGGTTTTTATAAAAAGATTCCAACTTGCGCGTAAGTTATCTGCCCAATTAACTTGTGCTGTATTTCGAATGTCATCCACTGAGGACGGGAGTGGAAGTAGTTATTGAATATTAAAGTTGTGAAATTATTTTTGTCCGCCCGTAATGTGACGGCGTTTATTACTTCGCGCAAGATATTGACTAGAATATCTTGCTCCAATTTCTTCTTTTGCGGTTTTTCCAGTCCTGCTTATGGTAAACATAGCTGACGATCAAGGGCAGGACGCTGCCTGCTTCGGCAAAGACCATCTGTTCATGCCCCGTATCCACCTTACCCCAGGATGACGCTTCTTTCAGGGTGGAGCTGGAACATGCTCCGTCACGGACATCTGCCACGGTTATTTGTACCGCGTATTTGTGCATCGGCACGGTTTTGCCCAGTACCTCCGCGCAGATTACCGTGTCCTGGGCAAAATTCTTGGGTATCCCCCCGCCGATTATAAATAGCCCTGAGATATCCGCCCGCATCTTGATCTCGGTCAGTTCCCGGAAATCCCGCACGCTGTCGATACTCAGGTGTTTATCCGGATTTTCATACTGGTGTTTGACCAGTCCGAACCCCGCGCTGGAATCGGAAAACGCCGGGCAAAAAATCGGCACCTGATTTTCATACGCCGCCTGGACCAGTGAATCCTTTTTGCGGGCGTTGCCCACCAGGAATTTACCCATCTCCCAGATGAACTCCCGCGACGAATAGGGTCTTTTTTCCAGTCTGTCAGCTATTTTTTTTATCGTGTTATCGCACTCCTGCAACTGCTCCTCATCGATATAGGTGTCATAAATCCTGTCGATATAAGCCTCGCGTAGTTTTCGGTCATCGACAAAGGGGCTGCCCTGGTAATGTTTAAAGCCCAGCGCCTCGAAAAAATCCATATCCACGATGGCCGCCCCGGTGGCGACCACTACATCTACCATATTATATTTAACCATATCCGCGTAAATCTGCATGCAGCCGCCGGCGCTGGTGCTGCCCGCCACGCACAGAATTATGGTGCAGTCTTTATCATTGATCATTTGGCCCAGGATATCCGCCGCCTGGGCCGTATTTCGCGCGGTAAATGACATCCCCCGCATGCCATCGATTATTTTGGTCGCGTCGAAGCTGGTGATATCTATGTGTGTGATCGAATCTTTTAAATAGTCTTTTTTTGCCATCTCATCCTCTGAAATAGTAACTGAGAAATTTATAGATTAATTTCGCCGCCAGGAAATCCGGCGCCTTATTGGCCGGGTTAGGGCACAGTTCCACCACATCCAGCCCGACCACCTTTTTCTGGGCACAGACCTCTTTAAGTACCGCCAGCACGTCATACCAGGCCGGTCCGCCCGGCTCCGGCGTGCCGGTTGACGGCATAATGGAGGGATCGAAAACATCCAGATCGATGGTGATATATACCCGCTCGCCTAACTTTGCCGCTGCCTGACGGGGCCAATCCTTATTATAGCTGATCTCATGGGCAAAGAAAACGTTGCTTCTATCCATAAACTTTTTTTCACTCGCATCCATGCTCCGCACGCCCACCTGCACAATCTGGGCCACCTCGCGCGCCCGCGCCATAACGCAGGCGTGATTATATTTGGAGCCGTCATATTCCTCCCGCAGATCCGCGTGGGCGTCAAGCTGCAATACCGAAATACTATCGCCCCAATATACCGCATGGGCCTGGATGGGACCTATGCTTACGGAATGCTCGCCCCCAAGGACCACGCAAAATTTACCCCGTTTTAGATATTTTGTCACTTCCTCCCGTACCGCTTCGATCATCTCCTCCACGCTGTCCTGCCCCCCTATCGCCTCTGCCGTGAAGATTCCCTGCCGATATACTTCGCTGTCCGTCTCGATATCGTACAGTTCCATATTCCGGGAGGCCTCGATTATCGCCTCCGGCCCTTTATCTGCCCCTTTGAGCCAGGTACTGGTCTTGTCGAAGGGAACCGGCACGATAACCACCTGTGCCTTTTCCGGTTCCGCATAGGGAGCCGGTACATCAGCAAATCCGCTTGACATGAAATCTTATCCTGTTAAATACTGCTGATTTTTATGAGATTCGCTGCAGTTACCCTGTTCCCTAGGGTAAAAACACCGCTACCGCCACCACGGTGGTCCACAATCCGTTCTTATCGCCCTCAGCGGTTTTGACGCAGGCCTGGGTGCGGACGATTTTGCCGCTCATCCGGTAGATTTCTTTCCGCTCATCGTAGTTGGTTTCCGGATTGAATTCGATGCCCAGTGTGGTCGCCAGCATGGTCGCCGCCATGTCTTCCACCAAGTCGCTGATGCGGTTTTCCTTCATGCCGAAGCCGTGATGTTCGCTGATGTATCCATAGATGTTTTTGTCCGCAGGTTGAGCGATACCTATTCCCGCTCCCACCATCCGGGAAGGCTCATTCGTCGATTCTTCCGCCAGGACAACAAAGGTGATTTGACCGGCTCGAAGTTGGGCCAGACCTCGTGTCTTCGAGATAATCTTGCATTTGGGCGGCATTATGCTGGATACCCGGACCAGGTTGCACTTCTCCACCCCCGCCTGACGCAGGGCCAGCTCGAAACTTTGCAACCGATTGCGGTGTTTGCCTACTCCTTTGGTTAAAAACACTTGCTTCGGTACGAGTATCACCTGTTCCATTCTTACTCCCGTTAAAAAAAACAGATTATTTTATCGAATCTCGTCCATTATGATTCCTTCTTACCTTCTTACTTTCACACCTTCTTACCACATCAGGGCTAATGCTGCGCCAGAAAAAAGTACGAAAGTACTCTAAAACACTTTGCTGCCTAAGCTCACCCAGAGTAACAGCCTCTGCCTGGCTTGTCAATCTTAAAGAAAGATCGATTTTTATAGACATTTGCCCTGATAAATGCTATAGAAGAAAAACTTTGATAATTTACGCCGACCGTTGACCAGGTTTTTTACCTCATATTACTGAAGCAGCCCAACATGGCCAAGACCGAATACCTCATCGCCCCGCCCGCCTCGACTAAAATGCCCGCCGGCATACCCTACATCCTCACCAATGAAGCCGCCGAACGCTTCAGCTTTTACGGCTCGAGATGTATTCTCGTCATATTTATGACCAGATACCTTTTGGGCGCGGACGGTTTGCTCCATCCCATGAACGCCGCGGAAAGCAAGGCTTATTTCCACTTTTTTGTCTCTGCCGTTTATTTCACGCCTCTCCTCGGCGCCTTGCTTGCTGACATCTGGCTGGGAAAATATCGAACCATTCTTTACTTCTCCATCGTTTATTTTCTCGGCTTTTTAGCTTTGGCCCTGGACCAGACCCGCCTCGGCCTGATCTTGGGCTTGACGTTGATCGCTATCGGCTCCGGGGTAATCAAACCCTGTGTTTCCGCCAATTTGGGCGACCAGTTCGGCCATACCAACCAGCATTTATTGGCTAAAGTTTATAACTGGTTCTATTTTGCCATAAATTTCGGCGCCTTTTTTTCCAACTTGCTGATACCTGTCCTGCTCGATAAATTTGGCCCGCGTATCGCTTTTGGCGTCCCTGCTTTTACCATGTTCCTGGCTACTTTCGCCTTTTGGCTCGGCCGCAGGGAATTCGTTCATATCCCTCCCGGTGGGCTGGGCTTTGTCAAAGAGTGTTTCAGCGGCGAAGGACTCAAAGCCATCGTCAAGCTCTTTACTATCTATGTCTTTATCGCCATGTTCTGGGCCTTGTTCGACCAGATGGACTCCGCCTGGGTCCTCCAGGCCGAACGGATGAACCGCTATTGGCTCGGCCGCCAGTGGCTCTCCTCCCAAATCGTCGCCGTCAATCCACTTATGATAATGCTCCTTATCCCCATCTTTTCCTTTGTGATTTACCCTGCCCTGAACCGCGTATTTCCTCTTACCCCGCTGCGTAAGATTTCTATCGG
>Ga0209164_1001560_pt1 | contig 28705 bp, 21 predicted proteins | sample MTBNYHSulfiMetaG_FD_187458 | JGI IMG/M metagenome (GOLD analysis project Ga0209164, IMG submission 187458) | Enrichment culture microbial communities from rom New York Harbor, USA that are MTBE-degrading - MTBE-NYH (New York Harbor Sulfidogenic)... | ecosystem: Environmental > Aquatic > Marine >... | reverse complement strand
AGGTTAAATGATAAGTAAGCGGATCGCCTGGTTGAAGAGGATCAGGATCGTCAGTTTTAGTTAGTTCTAACTCGCAAGTGGGTTCTTCGCAGTCTTCCGGGCAATTGCATTTATTTTCTCCGAGACCGCAAATTCCGTTTCCGCAATAAGTACAATAAAAAGCTCCTGCGCATGGCTCAGAACATTCTCCGGACTGATCCGGTTGGTCGCATCCTATTTGAGTTAATCCCTCGCAACATTCGGGGCCTCCGGGAATTACAGCTCCGCTTTCGCCTTCCGGAATACATTGCTGTTGTTCAATAGTACAGTTAGCTGAACAACCGTCTCCGTCAATGTTATTTCCGTCATCACATTCTTCGCTTCCATTTACGATTCCATCGCCGCAAAAAGGTTGCGGAGATTCAATGTCATAACAAAAACTCACATGGCTAATATCGGGTAACTCTCCCCCATTATTTAAGGGCGAAACTAAACCGTTGTCGCCGAAAGATTCTGCCGGCGGTTCGTAAATATATTGATTTGTATTAGGACCGCCTTTAACCAAGACAGCGTCGATTCCAAACGTAGAGGTCCAATCTAATGTTTGCGTATTTGGCATAACAATAGTGACTGAACCTAAGGAGTCAACGTTATAAATCCCGGCGTTAGGCGGGTCAATTTTATAACCAAAACTATAACCTAAATCTTCACATGTTGGATTGCCTTCTACTAATACTGGTTCGGAAATAACAGCTTTTATCTGTATCACATTCGGCAGTAAAAGGGTTAAAATTACTAACGAGGATAATATTGTTTTACTAATTCTTTTCATGTTTTTAGAGATAATTAATTTTTCGACTTTATGTTTATTTATTTGAATTTTAGAGATATTTGACTTATCGACTTTTACCTATTTGTTTGGATTTAATTTGTCCTATCTTTTGTCCTAAGGGTTATTTTAAGAATTTGAGAAAACTAAAAAAAGACTTTTTGTATTTTAAGCTTGTAAATAATCATTACCCAGGATTTCCTGAGCCAGCTATTAAGAAGAGTCCTTCCTAATAACCGGATAGAATTATTTGATTTTAGGTTTTCTTTTCCTCCTGTCGTTATCCCTCCCCTTCTTATTAAGTAAGGAGAAAGAAACGATAATAACCTTAGTAAAGAAAGAGCAATTAATACCTGAAAATAGGTAGTGTAATCCTACGATATTTTTATTAATTTGTCAAGAACCCGCTGCGGAACAGCGGGATAAGACATTTCGAATACGAATTATTTTAACTTTCTTCTTCCTTCTTTTTTCTTCTCAATAACAGGAAAATCAGCCAAAGTATGATTAAAAATAGAAGAATGAATATCAGAAAAGTATAAATATTTTCTCCAAAAATCTTTCTTAAGGCGTCGATTATTGAGGCTAATCCGGCTGACAAAAAACCGGGTTTCTCTTCTTCATTTAACGGTTCTTCTAACTCTTGATAGGTTATGTTTCCTCCCCCGCCGTTTGAACCTTCGTTATTTTGTCCTTCCGGAGCCTCGCTGGGCAAGGCGTAGGAGGGTCCGCTTTCGATCTGGTTAGAAACGCAACCTTCCGAGACATAAGTAAAAAATTTATGTTCGGTACTGATTGATGCCGGCGAAGCATGAGAAACAACCCGATAATAATAATCAGTATTGGGTAAAAGGTCATTAATAGTAACCGAATGAGCAGTTACTTTCTCCAGACTGCTGTCGTCCCCTGATTCTATGTAAGCATAACCATATTTGTCCGGACCAACGCTGAAATCAAATTTTCCCGGAATAATATCGTAGATTACTTCACTGGTGGAAAAATAACTGGTGGTCCAGATAATTGTTGCGCTGCAGGATTGACAACCGGAAGTATTAACAACAGCTATTGATTCTTCAGAAATAGTTAAACCCGGAGGCAGGATGTCTCCGCTGCTTCCTCTAAAATCCGTTATTTCGTTATTAGTTCCTTCATTATTGTTCTGCCCTTCTTCTCCTTGAAAGCCGATTAAAATATCAAATCCCACGATTTTTTCTTGATATTCATTACCGCTGCCAGAATTGAAAACAATTGTTAAATCATATTGAGTTTGAATTCCGTTTGTTAAATCTGAAAGATAAACTTCCCCATCATCAAAAAAATTAGCCAGCGTGTCATTATAAAGAACTAAACCACTCTCTTTAATTGTTAAATTTAACTGGGAAGCGAAGTCATTTGGGTCGCTCTGGTTTATTGCTTCAATAGCGATTCTTTTGGTTTCACCGCTGTTATTAGTTATTTTTATCCAACGGGTAATACCTTCGCCCGGCAAGAAGTTAGCTTCATTAAATAAAGGTTTTTTTTCGAAAATAACTTCCAGAGGATCTTGAGCCAATACCGGATTAACTCTAATCAGGCCTGTTCCTAATAAGGCTAAACCGAGAATTATTAAAATTTTTCCAATTTTTTTATTCATATTTTACTCACCGGCGATATCATCGGTTTCTCCGTTATCGATGATTGTTCCGTCATTATTATTTCCTCCGTCGTCATCAGGAGAGGAAGGATTATCATTAGGAACGACCGCTTGTTCCGGTTCAGTTATCGGAGTGTCTTGAATTATCAAGGTTTCTTCGGAAATCGGTATTTCTTCGGCCGGTATTTCTTCTGTTGCTTTTTCAGTTTCTTCAATCAAAGGATCTGAAGAAATGGCATTCTCATCAGGCAGTATCTCTTCTGAATTTTCCGTCGATGTTTCTATTGGAGAATCCGGAATCAAAGGAATTTCTATTGGAGTTGAAGATGTTGATTCTTTATAAATTTCTTCGGTTGTGGTCGATGTTTCTTCAGAGGTGGTTGAAGTTTCCGAAGAAGTGGTCGAATCTTCCATAGAGGTGGTTGAAAATTCTTCAGGAGTGGATTCTGAAATCTCAAGAATTTCAATGAAATCTTCGGGTAATAACCCCATGGCTTTCAGGGCTTCTATTTCTTCGGGTAGTAATAAGCCGTAGTCAATCGGCGGGCAAAAGTCATTATCAGACATATCCCAGCCGTTAGTTAAAAAAGTTTCCGAACATAAGGTCACGATTTTTATCCGGGCGTTTTCGGATGGTACGTAATAGGTTTCGTTCTCCAGATAAAGCGGGATTCGCCAACTGTAAACTCCGTCGTTTTCCGTACTAGTAGCTATGTTTCCCCATGTTGTTCCGCTGTCGTTAGAATACCAAATACTGACCAAAGAATCGTCGGAACAAACTAAATTATGAGTCGTCCAGGTTAAATCATAAGTTCTGCCTACCCACCAGATTTCTCCGCCGTTCGGAATTATGACTTTAACAAAAGAACCAGAGCAAGCTCGGAATTGCGAATCTTGATTGAAATAATCTAAATAGTTTTTCATTGCTTCCAAAATATCATCTGATGGTGCTGGATATTGCTGTAATAAATCATCGGCATTGGCGACAATCTGGTTTAAGTTCTCGGTGGAAGTGCCGGGAATATATTCTCCAATCTTGGAATGAGCAATATTAAACTTCATTGCCAATAATTGTTTCTTCAGTTTGTTTCTCGTTACGCTGTTGTCAGCATCAAAAACTTCATCTACTTCTGTCTCATTACTGATTTCTTCATAACCGGATATACATTCAGAGGAAGTTGAATTACAGCCCAAATATTGAGGCAAATAAGACTTATAAACATCGAAATGATTTTTCCAATAACCCATTGTTCGGGTTTCAGCGTCATAACAGATTGTAGCTTTTACATTGTTATCTTCCTCTTCAATATCATTAAATCCCATACCAAAAGGTAAATTATGTCTGATTTGGGAACCGAAGAAAATAAAATCAAAATTGCAGGTTTCGCCAATTAAATCCTCAGGAGTGTCTCCCGCTAAAGTTAAAATAAAATTCCAATCATCAGGAAAGGAGAATTCTTGAGGTCCAAAATCAACAAAATCCATCAAATTTCCAGAATAAATTGTTCCAGTAGCGTCAACATAAGCAGTTAGATTTAAATAATCGCAAAGCAAACCAGAGAAGTTTATAGCCGATACTTTATATTTTGGATCGTTACCGTTATTTATCATACTGACAGTTCTGGTTGCTGATTTGCCTATTTCCAGAGTTGAAGGGTCAAAACCCGAAGGTGAAGTCAGGACGAAATCCAAAGTGCCGGCAGTAAAATTATTATTTAACGAGCTTTCAGTGTCGTTCAAATAAGCAATGGTAGTTCCTAAACCGGAAAGACCGGCCCAATTAAGGCAAACCAATAATAAAATAGCGCTCGTTTTTAAAGCCAGCCTGCTTAAGGCAGGAAAAATTAAAAACTTCTGTTCCTTTTTTCTCTGAACTCGTCCAGGATTTTTTCTTGAAACGATTCTTACTTTTATTTTCTTAGCCACGGTTTTTTTCTTACTACACTTTTTTACTTTTATTTTTTTTGACTTCATTTATTATGTTTTTTACTTCGTCGAAAATTATGATTCCTGCCGGAATAATGATTATTAAAGCGAATCCGGCTGGTTTTTTGGCAAAATTGACCGCATAACCTAAATATGGAATATCAAATATAACTTTCCCTAAAATATCTTTTTTTGATATTTCTCTGGCGTCAGGAGAATCATTAGCGTCTCCTTTGGTAATATAAATAGGATTTCCTTCGTTAATCTTAATATCGTAAATTCTGTGACTGGTCGGTACTTTTGTTTTGGTTACTGGTCCGAAAGTAATCACATCACCAATTTTATAATCATTAGCCGGTTTTACCATCACCAAACTGCCCATTTTTATTGCCGGCTCCATTGAACCCGACTGCACAATCATGAATTTAATATTTCCGGTAATTGGAAAAACCGAAAGCACTAATAGAACAGCTATAACAACAATAAAACTCAGAAAAATATAATATATAACTTTGAATATTCTTTTCATTTATTTTTTTAATCTTAATAAGCCGTACAGACTCCGCTAATGCATAATCCTCCGGGACAAAGACAACCGTCAGGGTCAATACTTGAACAATCGTCATTCGTTTCATTGCAGGATTCCGAACAATCTCCGTCGCCGTCAGGTCCCGGACAAGGGTCTCCGCTGCTATTTGCGCAGACTCCGGCGCTACAAGTTTCGGTTCCATTACAATACAAGCCATCATTGCAAAAAGAGCCTGCCGGGTCATTTGCCGTACAGGTATCATTTGTTTCATCACAGGATTCAGAACAATCCGAATCGTTATCTCCGACATTTTCTGCGCAAGGAGGCGTTCCGGCTACACATCCAAATAAATCTCTCAAGGGATTTCCCGGGTTGCAAGTTTCATTTCCCGTGCAAAAATAGCCATCATTGCAAAGTTCGTCGTTCGGCGTAAAAACAAATGCGTCTAAATCTTCATCGCACACATCAAGAGTGCAGGCAAAACCGTCTGTGCCTACAGGAGGAGTTCCCCCTTGGCAAATATTGCCTGCTCCGCAAATTTCTTCGCCGTTGCAGTATAATCCGTCATCGCAGTCCTCATTAGAGACGCATAAAAATTCGCATTGGGGCGCTTCCTGATTTAAATTTCCGTTGCAGAAAAGATCGGGTGATGGACCGCAATCATTAGCTAAAACTGAAGGTCCGCAGGCCGAATCATCATCAACTAAAATAAAACCGCAATACCCGTTTATGCAGGTTGCGTCCTGACGATGCCCCTGGCAGGTTGATTGAGAATCGCAAACCGGCGCAATGTAATATTGACTGCAATCTTCAGGAATTGAACATTCTTCTCCGCCAACCAAATCCGAACATTTAAAACTCTCCATATGCCTTGCCTGTACTGCAGTAAACATAACATCTCCAATTAAACTGTCGCTTTGAATGATGTTGCTTGTCTCAATCGGCACATTCCATTTCACGCCAAGACAATAGGTTTGGCCTCCCTCTAAGGGTCCTGCTCCTGTATTTGAATCGGCAATCGGCCAAACGCCTTCTTCTGCCGGCTGATTATCCACTAAAACCTGTTCTCCTGCGTCTAAAATATTATCGCAATTTGTGTCTTCCCAGATTGTAAAGAATAAATTTTCTTTCAGTTCGCCCCCGCCTGCTCCGCAGGTCGCATCCATTAAACTTTCCGGCAATTCGCATCCATTGTCATCGCTGGTTAAATTGGCGACTTGAGCGCAAACCCAGGCATCGTTGTTTATTATATGCAAACTGACCGTGTCTTCTCCGTTGTCTCCCGGCTTTACATCCAAAAGATTGAAGAAAAGCTCTCCGGCTAAATCTTTCAGTTCCCACGAGCAAAAACATTGCTCATCTGTTCCCTGCCAAACATAATAACCCGGCTCAACCATCATGCATTCTTTTCCGTTATAATGACAGGTGTTATCAATTTTCAAATTTAATTTTCCCGCCACGAATTTATTCCCGACTGAAGTTTCAGTATCGCTAAAATAAGCGATTGTTCCGCCCACCGCAACAGCAGTTAATGCCCCGATAAGGCATAAGTTCAATATAATTTTTTTGTTCATAGTTTTTCTTGACCTCGCCATAGCTTTAGCGAAGGCGGGTTTACATTAATTATTAATTAATTTTTAAAATCTTTATTGATTGCCCCTCGCCCTGTTAAATTCCGTTAAACGGACTATTTAACAGGGCAGGTCCACAAGCCCTTAAAGAGAGGCAGTCTAAGAGATTTTAAGTTTACCCTGATTAAATTCGCCAAAGGCGACTATTTAACAGGGTTAAGTATTATCTTAGAGGTTGCTGATTCAAATTAGGACAAACAAATTCGGAATTGTTCCTCTGTTGTTCTACATAAGCAGTAATAGAAGCAGTCATCTTGTCTGTTTGAGCGGTGTCGTCCATCGTAGAGCCGTCGCAAACAATATCATAGCCGTTTAGGGTTTGGTCTCCCGCACACCAAGCAATTCCAATGTATTTAGTTTGGCATGCAGTTAATTCTATCCTGCCCAGCGCAACATCAAGAGAAACTCCAGGTCCTTCGATCGGACTATCTTCCGAATCATAGATATTATTTCCATTAACATCTTCCCAGGCAAACACTTCAATAAACGGAGAAAGCTCTCCTTCATCATCGGTCGAATCACCTGCTTCTATTTCCGGGTCAATGCGGACATTCTCATCATCAACGATATCGTGAGTAATCAAACAAGCATAAGCATCGTTGCTGTAAGCGTGCAAGCTGATGATGTTTATGCCGTAATCGCCCGGTTTGACATCGTCGTAATCCCAGTAGTAATCATCCGGTCCAAGGTCTTTTTCTCCCCAAAGATTACAGGTTCCGCCTGTAATCTGATAGGTACAGGTATATTCATATAACTGGATATGGTCAATGAAAGTGCCGAGTGAGTTTGGAGTTCCCAAATCGGTAAATTCAAGGCGGGAAGTATTTCCCGAAGCAGTTACATTATACGAATGTACCGTCCAATTAATAGAACCCGAAGGTCCAGCCATTGGACCGATTGTGCCGATAACAACTCCGTTCCATTTAATCTCCAAAGAGTTATCGGAGGCAGGAGTATTAGGCCTTGGAGCAAAAGCGAACTTAATCTGATAATCTTTACCGGGAGTTGTAGCAACATCCTGATAAATTTTTACCGAAGCTGGCTCGCCGCTTTGAGGATGACCGGGTCCGTACCAATCGGTATCTAACTCAACATACTGGTCGCCTTCATAGGCATCGCCCAAAACTCCTTCGTGATACTCCAGATTAGCGATTGCCGGTCGGTCATAACTGCCCCAAGAAGTGGCTCCTCCATACCATTCAACCACCCATCCACCAACCGGTGAGGGAAAAATATCCCAATTGGCACCGTTTGTCACTTCTGGAGTTTCAAATCCTATGGTTTGAAGCAAATTTGTTGTTCCGGGAATGCATTCTCTTATACAAGAGGTTCCGTTGTACATTGAGTACTTGTGGTCCACCTTCAAATCCAAATCACCTGCAATTAAAATATTGCCGGTACTGGTTTCAATGTCGTTAAAGTACGCAGTGGTTACTCCAATTCCAATCGCAGCAACTATTCCAATAATACTTAAACTAATTAATATTTTTTTCATTTGTTTTTACCCCGTTAAATTCCGAAAGGAATATTTAACTGGGGTTAATTGTTCCTCCTTTTCAAGTGTTAGTTAGCTTGACACTCGGCGTATAGATACAAACTCTGTGCCGTTCCTCCATTATGTGCCGCTATACCTTCCTCGCCTGCGGGGTAGGTATAATGCGGGAACACTGGATAAGTGAAACCATCTAAAGTCGCTCCTGTCTTTGCCAACACAAAACTGATTGAGAAAGCAGGATCCACCCAAGGCTGAACGTTCGTCTGGCTAACTCCGCCACCTACCACGTTCGGATGAGTTCCTGGGCAAGACAAACCGCCCCATCCTGTTGAGCTGAAATTCAGCTTATTTCCTACAACTGTGATTATTTCTGGCGGAACGCATCGGAAATTAGGCTGATGTCTTTCTTGAGTAGCAGTGAAAGTAATGTCTCCAGAGAAACTGTCGCTTTGGATTAAGTTTGTTACACTAGGATCAACTGACCAAGCAATTCCAATACAATAATCGTTATCTCCGGGAAGAACTGCTCCACCACCAGTTGTTGAATCAGCAATAGGCCATATTCCTGTTGAAACTGGAGAATCTTGAACTAAATAGTAATCGTTCTCGTCGTAAATGTTGTTACAGTTATAGTCTCTCCAAATATCAAATTCTACATTATTGTCTAACTCACCAATATTATCTGCTTCACAACCAGTTTCTTCTGCTTTTTCTGGTTCGTTACAGCCATTTTCTAAGTCTGTTAAGTTTGATATTTCAGCACAAACCCAAGCTGGATTGTCATAAACGTGTATGCTAATTGTGTCTTCGCCGTTATCTCCTGGTTTAATGTCAGAAAAATTAAAAAAGGTCTGATCAGTTAAATCAGTTAATTCAAAATTGCAAGAACATGGCATTCCGGTTTGTCCCCAGTGACCTTCTATACATTCCATTCCGTTATACATACAATCGCTGTCAATTTTAAGGTCTAAACTTCCAGCGGTGAAAGTGTTACCGGTTGAAGTCTCGGTATCACTAAAAAAAGCAGTCGTAGCGCCAACAGCAATTGCAGCTGCAGCACAAATAACTGCTAAACTAATTAAGATTTTTTTATTCATGTTATTTTATTATTTTTTTGACTCTCCCCTACCCTTAATTTTTAAATTTCGGATAGGAAGATTCGTCGATTTTTTCTCTACCTTTATTCCCGCCCAATTTTTTACACTTAAATTTTTGAGTGTAAAATTCTAGGCGGGTTTTCACCCGCCAAAATTATTTTTTAATTCAGGCGGTACGATTGTCCGACAAACCTCCAAGGTAGAAAGAATTCGGACAACGTCGACCTTTATTTTCCTGGTTTAAAACCCAGGCGTCTGCCCCTCACAAGGCAGGGACAGAACGTTTGAGTTCTAACTAATTCAATTCGTAAATATTAACGGTTAAAGAACCTGAATTATCTCCGTAAGCATTATCTTTAATAAACAAGCTAATCGCGCTTCCTGTTCCAGTATAGTTTACGCCGTAAGTATGAGTAGCCTCATCAAGATCGCCCCAATTCGTGTTGACACTTGCGTCAAAACACAAATCAAGTCCGTTGTACGGCGAAGAATAAGGAGGAATATCTCCCTTTGTCCATCCTCCTCCTACTGGACCATAAGCATCGTATCTTAATGCCCACTCGGCATCAGCAAGATATCCCGAAGAATCTCCGTAGTTTCTGAAATAATAAGTGCCTGAAACTTCAATAACATAAGTCTTCCCTGATTTAAGCACTATATTCGATTGAGTGGGAGTATCTGTTCTTGCCGAAACCTGAAAGCTGTCAACCTGAGCCCATCTCTGTTCGTCGCAATGCCCGGGACCAATCAAACCGTTATTGTAATAGTCAAGAAGCGTTGCAATGGCTCGTATAGCTTGTTGATCTTTTCTTGAAATTCCAAGCGCGCTTTCCGGAGTGTAATCACCAAAGAAACTTTCTGCATCAATAATAGCAGTATTAACTTTAGCAGTAATAGATGCTCCATTTAAGATGTTCAGTTTGGCTGCAATATACTGATGAGCTAATTGGTAATAAACATTACCACCTGCTGGCGGAGTCAAAAGAACTTGATACCAAGTTTGTCCGCTTAAGAAAAACGGAGTATCAGGTCCAGTTGGTGTTGGTGGCAAGACTAACAACCAAGCGTCATCTGGATGAGCCGCAGGACCATATTTAGAATGAGTTTTCCAGTAGCCCTGTGTTAGAGTACAGCCTGTAGAAGGAATGGTAACCGTCACTCTCCAGCTGTCATCACCTGTTGCTCCAGTATCGTTGGTTACAAAAGAAGCTATATTGTCAACATAGTGAATCCCCTCGAGAGAATAAGGACCAATATTTCTACTGTAGGTGAATATATGATCTTCGCAAACAGTGCCGAGAAATCCTTCTAAGCTATCTGTTACATCAATGCATTCATTAACTTCGCTTGTCGGTTCGCCAAAAATCACATCAGCTGTTCCTGTAAAATCGTCTTCATCAACGTGGACGGTAGCTGTATTAATTCGACTTGAATCATCTGGCAAGGTTGCACTGTATGTACAATTTAATGTTCCGGCAGCTGCTAATGAATAAGGGAATGTTATTCCGCAATCTACTGTTGCAGCAATTCCACTAACGTCATCGGTAACATTATCGATTTCGACAGCTGAAGATCCGGGATTATAAACAGAAATATTTCCCGATACTGTCAAATTGCTATCTTTAAAAGTAGCATCGGCTGTAACGCTATAATTAACTAAAAACTGTTGACCGGCTGATAAAGTAAGAGCAGATTGATCAGCTGTTTTATCAACAGTCCAATTATAAGTTCTCGTGTAAGAAGTTGTCGCATCTTTAGTAACTTCCAAAGAAATCGGCACTTCTTTTAATGTTAAAACTACACTATCTAAAAACATTCCCAAAGAATCGGAATTGCCATTTTCCAAGAATTCTAATCGAGTAACAGATGAATCCGCTGTTACTTCAAAAGGAGTCACTGGATTCCAAACGGTAGAACCTCCGCCCGTTCCGGAATAAGAATTAATTAAAGCTCCATTCCAATATACTTCCATGGAGCTCTGGACATTGGGTCTTAAACGCCAAGCATAGGACAATTCATAAGTAGCACCGGGAATAGTAGTAATATCCTGATAAATCTTTACCGAAGCAGGTTCATTACTTGTATTGTCATTAGGGCCATACCAATCACTATCTAATTCAGTATATTGATTTCCGGTATTAGCAGGACCTAACACATTTCGATGCAATTCAAGGTTGGCAATTGTTGGCCTTGTATCGCCGCCATATTCGTTAGCGCCAGGCAACCATTCTACTGTCCAGCCAAGCCCGGCATAACCGCTAGGAAAAATATCCCAATTTGCTGAATGAGTAACTACCGGTGTTTCAAAGTCGCCATTAGTAACAAGATTAGCTGAAGCGCCTGATGCTGTTAGGAATATTGCGCTAAATATAATCGTGAATAATAAATATTTTTTCATAAAATTTTTTAATTTTTCTTGCCTGTTATATGCATCTTAACAAACAAGAAATTTTAATTATTCTTTCAACCTTTATTAATTAATAATTTTTTTCCGACCTTTTTGCTCCTTTATTTTTTTAAATTGTAATCCTCCCTAATTTCGATGCTTTATAAATTTTCGAAAATAAAAAACCGCTCAAATATGAAACGGCCAAATTAAATTTCTCTCTCCCTTTTTCTTTTTTAAAAATTTTTATTTTTTTACAATGTGAAAAAATCACCTGGTTTTATCTAGTTCCTCCCCTAGACAATTATCCAATTTATTGCTTTTTTAATTTATGTTATTACTAAATAATAGTCAAGAAAATTTATCCAAAAGTTTTCCACAACTCTTCGTTGCTTTTTTTCAGGATAGGTCTCTCTTAAAACAACGAATTAATAAATCTTTTCTAAAAGCCATTTCTGGGCGCCAAAATTAGGGAGGAATTTCCGTCTAATCCGGCGTCCAAAAATGGCTTCTAGGTTTTTAATTGAAAAGTTCTAATCTTTTTTCGTAAGTGAATTTTAACATAGAAACAGGCAGTGTCAATGGACTAAAATATATAGGACAAAAAATCCTTTTACGTTAGAACTTTAAACAGACAGATAGGACAATAATAAATAGGACAATAAAAATAAAAATACTGAAAAGATTCAGTATTTTAAATTAATTAAATTTCTCAACTGTCTTATGCAAACATCTGTCCTGCTGTGATATTTATAAATCTATATAATAATTTGTTGACAATACTCTATATAGTCCCAAATCATTGACAAAACACTAATAAATATGTTATAATTAAGGTGGAAAGAAAAGGAAAAGCGTTAAACCTTACTTTCCGCTGCACCTTGAGTTCTAAATATGGAATTAGAGGTGACAAAGAAAAAGGAGGTGAAAAAAGTGGTTACAAGACAAGATGTAACACCAGAAGAGAGAAAAATTATCTCTGACTTAGTCGCTCGGCATCAATTCAAGCAACTAAGACTAGAAGAGCTTCTTAATCCTGAAACAATGAAAAAGAAGATCGGAGAAGCTTCTAAGATGCTACTGGTGCCCAGAGGTAAGATGCTGGCATATTTTAAGAACATCGGATACGAAGTTCTCGAAGAAGTCAGCAAGAACCTTCAGGCGATAGAATTCAGCCAGAAGTAATATAATCTCTCTAGAAAAAGGGGAAAGTCGGGGGTTAGACCCGAAAGATCTGTAAAAGGGTAATTGATCTGCCTGAAATTCTGAAAAGATTAGGTCAGAATCAGAACAAGAACCTCACCCCTATTTTCCTCTACTATTTTTTCACCAATCCATATCATATCGTGACCAATGAACCTTACGGTTCAAGAAGTCCGATTTACAAAGGAGAGTAAGATTAAATCTTTCCAGATGATGTGAACCATCGTAATAAGTTCACCTTCTGAAAAAAGATTTCTTTCTTCTCTCCTTTTCCCTTTTTAAAAATAAAAAATCCAGTTTATTTTTTAATTTTATTATTATAAAAATTTTTTATTCAGAGCAAAAACTATAATCAGTTGTGCTAGCCGTATAATCTTCTACTTGAATATTTTGGCTAACTAAAGAATAATTTGAAGCAACATCAGTTATAGTGGTAGTACCAAGCCAGTTTAAAACTTCTACATCATTTATTTTATCTGTGATATAGAAATAACTTGAAATATCATTTAAATTAGAACAATTTTCTATTTCTCCGTATGAATCAAATTTAGCAAACATAAGCTTACCATTATCAACATATCCTGTCATTGCATATCCTCCGTCGCTTAAAAAATCAACAGATTTACTCTCTTCTCGGTTTATAGTCCCAATTGATTTAGCCCAATCAACATTATTAACGTTACTGTCGGTTTTAATTAATATTGATTCGTAACTGCCCATTCCAATTACGCAACACACGCTTGCGCTTATTATATAACCATTCGGAATTTCATGAATTTTTGTAATTCCTAAATTAAACTCGCCGGCGCCTCTAAGACTTTTCATCCACTCAACAACACCGCTGGAATTGATTTTCAGTAAAACCATATAATTAAGACTAAAACCGGTAATTCCAATAATATAATTATTATTACTGTCTCTCAACATTGTTTTTAATCTTAAATGTCCGTTATTTTTATCTATAAAAAGTTTCGACCATTCAATAGTGGTACCGTCAGAACTAATTTTTGATATTATTAAAACATAACGCATACCTAAAGGATTATCATTTATTGGATCCGCTACCACTATATATCCTCCGTCAAGTGTTTCTTCAGCTTCGACTTTATTTATGTGCTCTTCATAACCAAAATTAATTCTTTTTGCAAAAATTATTGAATTAAAAACGTCATTTATTTTAAGAATAGTTGTTTTGACGTTACTAAGACAGCTGATTAAGTAACCATTGTTAACTTTTTCAAAAGATTCAAGACTTTCTGCTTTTTTATCTGACCCATGAATTCTTCGGCTAAAACCGGAATAATTAAGATTGGAATCAAATTTCATTAAAATAATATCATCGTTGCCTGCGCCGGGCCCGGGGACAATTCCAGCTATAATAAATTCGCCGAGAGAATTTTCATAAATAAAATTTCCACTTTCAGATGGACTATAAGTCTTTACAAAACTTAGGCTATTATCTTTATTTATTTTAGTTAAAAAATTAACCTTGGCAGAGAAAGGAATTGGTAAAAAACATCTAGAATGTCCTGTTATTAAATATCCATCATCTAATTCTTTAATATCATAACCAATATTAGCATAAATATTATTAGAGCAACCAATGGAACTATAACCAATAAATAAACTAGAACCGCTTCCCCCTCCACTACCTCCTCCGCCACTAGGCACATAAGCTATCGATGAACCCAAGAGCGAACCAATCTCGTAGTAATAAGGAGGCGTTTGTTCCAAAGCAACATAGAGTTTGTATCCTCCTCCCGAGGAAGTGGAGATATATTGATAGGAATATAAAGTATTCTCGTCCGGTTCCATACCCTTGCCGAACAGAGGATCACTGGGAGTGGAGCCAAGATAAGGGACGAGCACGTCTAAAACACCCGAACAGGCATTGGTGCTGCCGGCTGGAGCGTCCAAAGAACACCAATCATTTTCTTCGTCGGTTGATTTTGGATATTCGCCTTTATCCATGTAATACAACTGCAAAGCGGTCCGAAGATGGTTTAACTCGGCTACTCTTTTGGAATCCCGGGTTTTAGCTTTGCTAGGCGAATACAAAACCAAAACAATCAAAGCCAAAATGCCTATCACAGCAATAACGGCCAAAAGCTCGGTGATAGTAAAACCTTTGGTCTTTTTTGATGTTTTTTTAGGCATACGATTAGAGATTTAGTTTATTGATTTATTTTAACATAAACTGAATTAATAAAAATAGTCCTGATATTAGGAGGACTATTAGTTTTTAGTTGTAAAATATGGAATCCATTTGTTCTATGGTCATTTTATCTTCAGTAAAGACAAAAGAAGGTTCGATTAATAAAGAAATTTTTTCTTCTAAAAATTTTTGTATTTCTTTCTTTATTTTTTCAGATTCTTTTCCTTTACAGAAAATGACTACTTTAGTGCCGAATATGGGCTGATAAGCTCCGTAAAAAAATGGAAATTTTTCTCTCATTTCTTCAAATATATTTTTGGGAATGATCATTATATCTCCTCCTATGGGAATAATTCTTGAGCGGTTTTATTAAACCCATTAATGATTTTATTTTGGAAAAGACAAGCCCTGAGCGGCAAATCCGCTCTGACCTTGATTAACTGGTTTTCTATAACCAACTCACCGGTAATTCGCATTCCCTTGGTCTTAAAAGAAAAAGATAGAGTGTTTTCTTCCCATTTGGTGTGGGCATTTTCGATTCTAAATCTTTCGAATATTTCTTTTACAAATCCATCCGTTCTTTTTTTAATTTCATTCACCGGCAATTTAGTTCGGTGCTTCAACCTTATCTCAGACATTTTTTAAAAACCTCCACGCTTAAAAAGTTTAACAGAAAAAATCTCATTAATCAAGCATTTAATAAAAAATCCAGGAAGATTTCCCGGAAAAAACGTTCAAATATTTAATAAATAGATTTAAAAATTTAATCTCTGGCTGAAATATAATAAATAATGTCGTTACCGTCATTATCATCTTGGCCTCCGGCTCCGTCTTGAAAAATCAGCCCCGTCCCATTAGGTCCGAAAGAGCCGATTATAACATGGCATTCTATCGTACCGTTTCTATTAATATCGGTAAAATAATCAGTATCAAAAAAATATTCATGGTTCCAGGGATCTAAAGGAACTTCGGGCAAATAAGGACCATTCCATCTAGGATAAGGATTAACCGAATCTTGTTTGGTTAATCCGGCTTGTTCATCATTCAAGCCAAAAGAACAGCCATCAGCAATAGCGCAGATTTCGTTATCATCTTCATTGCATTGTTTTTTATAAGAAGGTTGATGTCCGGGCCAAATTTCGTTGTCGTCATCAAAAAAAGCTATAGCCATATAGATTTGCTTTAACTCTGATTGGACTTTGGAAATTTTGGCTTTTTCCCTGGAAACAGTCAGAGAAGCCAGCATTAATGTCGCAAGAATTCCGATAATAGCTATCACTATTAGCAATTCGACCAATGTAAAGCCTTTTTTAGATGATTTTGAAATCATATAATTTTCACATTTTCAGAAAAATCTCCTGATATAAATTTATTGCTTTATTTGTTATGCGCCAAGAATCCTTCCGCGAAGTAGTTGTGATTTTTCTCAACTTCTAAATTATATGTCTCTTGCTTTTCATATACTTTTTTAATTTCTGTTACTTTGTTCGCAAAGAGATTGTCCCCTATTTTTAATGAATCCGCTCTTCTCCATTCACCATTTACGTATATGGGATGGTTGGGAGTAACTTTCAGTATATTGTTAATAACCAAATAATAATCTGAAGATTCTTCTTTGTTATGCTTGAAGGTTTTTACAACTCTGTCTTTTTCGTATTTATTTTCTTTTAAGTTATAAGATAAAACGTAATCTCCTGCAGCTACGTCTTCTATATTCTTTTTGCTTCCGTCTGCCATTGTTATCTGAGTTCCCGAAAGAAAACATGGGCAATACTTACTATCTCCAACAAAACTCCAACCATAATTATTTATGATACTTTGCCTTGCTGTTTCTCCAGCGCAATATTCTAATCCCTGTACGCCGAAAGTTACATTGGATTTTAATGTAGATAAATTGTTCCAGTCAATAAGCAATGCGTCATAATTATCAATAGACATTGGAGTATTGTCTAGCATATAATTCATATACGTTACATTAGATACATTCCAATTACTTATATCTTGATTAAACTGGGACGAACGAAACATTGAATGCATACTTGTAACCTTAGATACGTTCCAAGTACCTATGGGCTGGTTAAAAGGAGTGTTGTAAAACATATACTGCATATTTGTAACATTAGATACGTTCCAATCTCCTATCGGTTGGTTAAAAGGAGTATTAAAAAACATGTTCCACATATTACGAACATTAGACACATTCCAGGCGCCTATCGGTTGGTTAAAAGGAGTGTTCTGGAACATATACTGCATTTGCCAAACATTAGATACGTTCCAAGTACCTATGGGCTGGTTAAAAGGAGTACTCTGAAACATAGAACTCATATCTGTAACTTTAGATAATTTATCTCCCCAATTATCTAACGGTTGGTTGAAAGGAGAGCTATAAAACATGCTTCTCATATCTAAAACATTAGATACGTTCCAATTTCCTATCGGCTGGTTAAATTGAGAATCGTAGAACATTATTCCCATATATTTAACATTAGAAACATTCCAGGCGCCTATCGGTTGGTTAAATTGAGAAACATAGAACATACCAGTCATATCAATAACGTTAGATACATTCCAATTACTTATATCTTGGTTGAACTGGGAATTACGAAACATATAGTTCATATATAAAACATTAGATACGTTCCAATTTCCTATCGGTTGGTTAAAAGGAGTGTTATAAAACATATCAGTCATACTCGTGACATTTATAGATGTTTGGTCAAAAAAATTCTGCTCTGTTAATTCCAAAATTCCAAAATTTATTGTATCTCTAAACATCTCTCTTGCGCTAGTAATCCCGGAAACACCATCGGAAACAGGAGTTAAAATGTCTCTAAGCAACGATGGCGTTCCTTCATAAAAGGAAATCCTGGTAGCGGTTCCTTGTAATGAAATATCATAAGTTCCTGCTGTAACATATGTATGGCTTGCAAGTCCTGTTCCGGAAAAAGTCTCATTATCTGTTTCGTCTCCCCAGACGATAGTTAAATTTGCACTATCAGTTCGAAAACTAAATGGTTGATTATTAGCCGTTGTTTGTATTCGGAAAGTAAAATATCCTCCTCCGCTACTTCCTCCGCTGCCTGGCGGCGTATAAGCAATGAGCGAACCTAACAAAGAACCAATCTCGTAGTAATAAGGAGGCGTTTGTTCCAAAGCAACATAGAGTTTGTATCCTCCTCCCGAGGAAGTGGAGATATATTGATAGGAATATAAAGTATTCTCGTCCGGTTCCATACCCTTGCCGAACAGAGGATCACTGGGAGTGGAGCCAAGATAAGGGACGAGCACGTCTAAAACACCCGAACAGGCATTGGTGCTGCCGGCTGGAGCGTCCAAAGAACACCAATCATTTTCTTCGTCGGTTGATTTTGGATATTCGCCTTTATCCATGTAATACAACTGCAAAGCGGTCCGAAGATGGTTTAACTCGGCTACTCTTTTGGAATCCCGGGTTTTAGCTTTGCTAGGCGAATACAAAACCAAAACAATCAAAGCCAAAATGCCTATCACAGCAATAACGGCCAAAAGCTCGGTGATAGTAAAACCTTTGGTCTTTTTTGATGTTTTTTTAGGCATACGATTAGAGATTTAGTTTATTGATTTATTTTAACATATTTTAAATATAAAAAATATCTAATTATCTGGAAGATTCTCCGGTTGTTTCGTTAATGGGAAAAAGCGCTTCTTTTGTATAAATATTTGAAGGATTCCAAAGCATAAAACCTTTAAAATTATCTTCAGCAGCATCATAAGCCGCTTTTATCTCGGACCTTACCATTTCAGCGTTATAGGTGGCTCCTAAATTAAAATCTTGGAGCCAAGGACGCAATTGAACGTTTCTTTTTGGTAAGTCGTTAAAGATTGATAATCTTTTAAAAGCGTTTTCCATCGAATTTTTTACTACTTCATAAGGATAATCAGCCGGATTTTGATAACCTAAAAATCCTTGCGCGTAATGAGAAGGATAAACCATCGGACATACATAATCAAAATATTCAAAAGCATCCTCGATTACTTGACCGACTCCCAAATCGTCAGGGCTTATTGTGGATAAACCAAAAAGATCAACCGACAATTTAGTGTCAGGAAGTTTTTGGTGAAGGTATTCAAAAAACTCTTTGATAACTAAATGTTTTTCAATTTTTCCATCCCACCAGGGAAAAGCCATATCTCTAAGATTGCCATCCGAGGGAAACCTAATATAATCAAAATTTATTTCATCGAATCCTAATTCGACAACTTCTTTTGCAATGGCAATATTGTAGTCCCAACTTTCTTTTGCAGCAGGATCAATCCAAGCCAGTCCTTTATGGTCGAGCCATAAAGAAGAAGAAACAAAAGAAGACGTTGAAAAAGGCAAAGCAGACATCTTAATCTTGCTATGAACTGCCAAGTCCGGCCGGGCTTTTGCTAATATCGGGTCTTGAAAAATAGTTAATCGGGCGATTAAATAAATTCCTTCTTCGTGCAGTTTTTGGACGAGAGAATCGATTTCTTTAATTCTTACGCTTTTTGCTTGATACTTCTCTACTTCCGGCACTTTTGTATCGTAAGCCACATAACCGGACCAATCTTTTATATCTATTATTACTCCGTTAATTTCTGTATTCTTAGCCAGATTGATTATATATTCAATATAATCTTTTTTACTCGCCGACCAACTTGTTACGTAAATAGCTTTTATTATTTCCGGCGGCTGAAATTTGGGTTCAGGATTTTCAAAACTAGATTCGATTGTCGATGTTGATTTTAATATCGGTGAGGTTAACTTTGCCGTTGATTTAGATTCAAATTCCGGTTTCGCTGCTGGTTGAGAGGGAAAAATAAATAAAATAAAAAACGACCAAATTGTCGCCAATATTATGACGGTAAAAGAAGATACTATAGAAATTTTAGTTAAGTTCATAATTCTTCTTCGACGTCTTTTATTTCTTTACGGATAGATTTTTCGGAAGAATCCAAAATTTCTTTTAATTTGTCGTAAATTTCTTTTTCTTTTTCGTTGAAACCGGGCCGAGAGTCAAACATTTCAATTTTTTTCTTTATTTCTTTTCGTAAATCTTCGAAAACCGTAGCCAAAGTATCTTTAACTTCTTTGGTTTCTTTTTTAATTAATTTTTTAGCCTGTCTGGTTCGGTAAAAAAGATAAACGGCAAAGAAAATTCCAACAATAATAAAAAGAAGAAGAATTAAAATTATTTTTTTAAAAGGAAGTAAGAATGTTCCAACGGCCAGTCCGCTAAAAGAAATTTCAATTTTTTTAGATTCAGAAAATTCGCTAAGCGCTCCTCTTTTGTCTTTTGCTTGGGCTGATAAATAATAAGTGCCGGATTCCACCAATTCTTTAGTTAAAAAAGACCACTCGCCTCGGTTGTCGGAAAAAAATTTCCATTTTTTAATTTCTTCGCCGTCTTTTTTAAGAACCAAAGTAATTTCTGTTTCAGGAATGGATTTTCCTTCTAAATAAAGCGTTTCTTCTCCGGAAATATAAACCTGGGGATAAATAATAATTTCCGGTTTTTCAATCGGCTCTATTCCTATAATTGTTTCGGTTTCTACGTTATTTCCGGCCAGATCCGTTACTCGAACCGTTAATCTGTATATGCCGGGTAGGAGATTAGATAAAGAAAAAGGATTAATCTGGCTGATTATTAATTCTGAAAAATTTTCTTCATTGATTTTAAATTTGTAATAATCAACCCCTGAAGTGTCGTCGTTCGTTTCAAAATATAAATTAGGACTGGGATTGGTTGGATCTCCGGAATTATCAATAATTACTTCAAAAGGATAAGGCGGCGAAGCGTCAACTTGAATTTTTAAACGATAAGTTTCGCTCCAGCCGTTTTTATCGTTTATTCTGATATGGAAATACCAAACTCCGTCTTTAATATTTTCAAAAGTCTTGGAACTTATTATTCCTTCGGAAATGGTATCCGGCAGAGTTTCGGCATTATTATCCAAAACAAAACTTACCCCTTTTATTTCCGGATTTAATTCCCATTGAAAAAAAGGATTATTATTGTTATACCATTCTTCCGGATTAGGATGGGTTGGAGAAAAAAGAAAAAATTTATCAGTTAAAGGTTCAGAATAAGTCTCTTCCGAAAGGATTTCTTTATAAATAGAATATTTTGCTTCTTTAATGAAAACTAAAATATTGGTGCCTAATCCGTCATTAGCCAATATTTTTCCGCCATCTATTTTGAGATTAATTAACCCTTCTTCTTTTGCTTTAAAATTAACGGTAATAATATTTCCTATTCCGGAAAATCCGGGATTAGGCAGTCCGGCGGAAAAAGATATTTTAGAATTGGAAATATTCGGCTCTTCCGGCCAAACGGAAAAAATAGAATTTTCTTTGGAAATATTAACCACTTCTACTTTATCTGAAGGAAAAATAATATCGGCATGAACGGTATTAATAAATTGACCATTAGTGTCGATTATTAATTTAACCGGAAAAACTTTTCCGACTAAAAAACTCTCGCTGGCCGGATCAATAATTAACGAAGCTCCGCCGGCTCCGGCTTGCCGGATTAAACAAAAAATAAATAAAAATATCAGACAGATAATGAGTTTACATCTTTTAATTTTACTATTCATATAGTTTATTTTTTATTGATTGGCTGTCTTTTTCGGTTTTCTCTTTTATTCTTTTTAATACTTGTTTTCTTTTGTAAATTTTATTGTGTCTTTTTCTCCATAAGAAAATAATTATCAGGATTAAAAAGACAAGAATAATCATAATCAGAGCAACTTTGTTCCAATAAAGAAATAAACTGCCCAAATTTATACCTTTTTTACTCACGTAAATAAAACTTTCAATAGGAATAACTTCTATTTTTTCCGAAATTTCTTGGCTATTTAAAGCCTGATCATAAGCCTTAACTATAATTTCGTATTCCCCGTTTTCTAATGAGGGTAATTTATAAGGGCTATTTACTTCTATAAAAAAACTATTTTCTTCTCCTTTCAAAGATTTTTGAAGATTAATAACTTTTAGTTCGTAATGGTTAATTCCGGAAAGGCTGTCGGTAGTGATAAAATAAACTATTGGTTCCTTTGAGGTTATGACCGGCGATCTGGGAGTCGGTTCAAAGCGAAGTTTAAAGTTAGCCGGCGGCGTAGTATCAATCTGAACCAAATAATGGCTTACTCCTCCCCAACTCTCTCCTTTTTTGGCTTTAACGTGGAAATACCAAATACCATCTTCTAAATCAGCGTAAGAGACGGAAGTATGGTTTCCTTCGGAGATATTATCAGGTATGCCATGAAAATCATGGTCAATGCTATAGCTGAAGTCGGTTACTCCCGTTTCTTTGTCCCAGGAAAAATTTAAATTATTGTCTTTGTACCATTTATTCTGGTCGGGATGGGTGGAAGAAAAAACTTTCGGTCCTTCCGGCGGCGGAATATCTATATTGTAAACGCCTCTGCTTATAGAACTTAAAATATTGGTTCCCTTGCCATCGTCTAAAAGAACCTGAGAAGAATCTAAAATTGAAATTATTGTTTCTCCCGGCGCAATAGCTCGGAAAGTAATGGTAGAAACCAAACCGGCTGAAGTATTAATGCCCGGCGAAGGTATTCCCCCCCGAAAAGAAGCCACTCCTTCGCTGTTAGAATAAGTCGGCTGAGAGACCCAAACCGAAATAAAGGATTTTCCTGCGCTCGGAGAGGCTATTTGAATTTTTTTTGGGTCGAATTTTAGATCTACCCTTACGGCATTAATATTATTGTTTCCGGTGTTTAAAAGAACAGAAACATCAAAAGTGCTTCCGACAAAAACCGCATCGCTGGCCGGGGAAAGATATAAAGAGGCGCCCAAGCCTTGAGCTTCGCGACTGAATAAAAAGATTAATAAAGAAAAAATCAATAAAAAATTAATCTTTAAATACTTTCTATTTTTTTGGTTAATAAATTTATTCATTGTTTTTTAATTTATTTGCCAATCTTTCGGATTCTTTTCGCGCTTCTTCTTCCAATGTTCTTATTTTATGAATTCTATTTTCTAATTTTTTAACATCTTCGATTTCTTTTTCCGCTTCAGCCACTTCTTTTTTTAACCTTTTGGCCAGATTCTTTTTTATTACGAACCTATAAAATCCTAAACCGATTAAAAAGATTAATAAAATAATCAAAAAGTAAAAAAACAACCAAGGTAATAATAATTTACTAATTTTTATTCCTTCGTTACCATAGGAGAGAAAAGGATAAACAATACTTAGAGATGATTTGCTTTCTTTAAAATTACCGGCTTTATCGTAGGCGTTAACCAAAATAGAGTATTTACCGGTTGATTCAAAAGGAATTCGATAAGGGCTGACAGCTTCTATAAAAAAAGGGTTATTTTCGCTTTTAGAATCAGAAACATTAACTAAACTAATTTCATAATAATCAATACCGGAAAATAAATCATCGCTTGAAAAGTAGGCAAAAAATCCAGAATCTCCGGCTGTTTTTGTTTTCTCTATTTTAATAATAAAATCTTTCGGCGGCGTAGTGTCAATCTGAACCAAATAATGGCTTACTCCTCCCCAACTCTCTCCTTTTTTGGCCTTAACGTGGAAATACCAAATACCATCAGCGATATCGTTAAAAAATGCCGAATTAGAATTTCCTTCGGAAATGTTATCGGGTATTCCCTGAGGATCTCGATCTAAATCATAACTGAAATCAGTTACTCCCGTTTCTTTGTCCCAGTAAAAAATAGGATTATTATCTTTATACCATCTATTTAAACTAGGATGGGTGGAAGAAAAAACTTTCGGTCCTTCCGGCGGTAATATAGTTAAGTTATATTCTCCTTTTGAAGTGGTTTTTAAAATATTGGTTCCCTTGCCGTCAGCCAATAAAATTTTTGAAGAATCTAAAAAAAATACAGTAGCAACGCCCGGGGCTTTGGCTCTGAACTTAATGGTAGAAACCAAACCGGCTGAAGTATTAATGCCCGGCGAAGGTATTCCCCCCTTAAGATTAACAAGACCGTCTTTATTGGAATAAAAGGGCTGATCGGCCCAAATGGAAATAAAAGAATTACCGGCTGCCGGGCTTGTAACCTGCAGAAGGTCAGGCGGAAATTTTAAATCTACTTCAACGGTATTAATGCTATTTTCTTCGGTGTTAACAAAAACTGAAATATCAAAAGTATCCCCAACAAAAAAAGTTCCATTTTTAGGAGAAAGATATAAAGAGGCGCCTTGTTCTCCGAAACAAGAAGAGTTGTTTGTAAAAAAAATAATTATTGCAGCTAGAAAAAATAATATTTTTTTCATTTTAAAAACTTATTCTTTCTTTTTATTATCCAACAAACAAAAATAATAAATAATCCGCCGAAAATTATTAAAATTATCACCCACCAGGGAATAATAATTTCTTTGATTTTCAATCCTACGCCCTCAAGATGGGAAATTAAAGGAGTAATCATTCTGAATCGAACCTCTTTTTCTCGAATATTTCCGGCTCCGTCTATTGCTTTAATTATAATATTATATTTGCCCGCTTTTCGAAAAGGGACTTTATAGGGCGATACTTCTTCGGTAAAAAAAGACTGGGAAGGCTCGGGAACGTTTAGGTCGATTAAGCTTGTTTCATAGTGGTCAAGGCCCGAAGAGTCGTCAGTAGTTTCAAAATAAACCATTGTTTGGTAGCCGGCTAATTTAGTATAAGTTTCAACGTAAGGATTAAAATCTCTGGGCGGCGTGGTATCGATTTTTACGCCCACATGACTAGTTTTTCCCCAAACATTTTCTTTTTGTTGCCTTAGGTGAAAATACCAAATACCATCAGCAATATTAGAAAAGGAAACTTCAGTTTGGCTTCCCTTAGAAACTCCTTCCGGTCGGCCGTTGGGATTTTGGTCAAAACTCCAAGAAAAACCAGTTACTTTTTCTTCTTTTTCCCAATAAAAAGAAGGGCCGGAATCAGAATACCAAAGATTAGGGTTTGGATGGGTGGAAGAAAAAACTTTCGGTCCTTCCGGCGGCGGAATTAATAAATTATATTTCCCTCCCAGGGCATTGGTTAGAATATTGGTTCCCTTGCCGTCGTTTAATAAAACTTTAGAATTTTCCCCGAATTTAATTTTTGCTTCTCCCGAAGATATTACTCGAAAAGTAATAGCAGAAACCAAACCGGCTGAAGTTTTAATTCCGCCGGGAATTCCTCCTTGAAAATTTATAATTCCTTTCTCGTTAGAATAACTGGGAGGGACGGACCACTGAGTCACGAAAGAAGTTCCGGCGGTTGGAGAAGTAATTTGAATTTTATCGGGCGGGAAATTCAATTCAGCCCAGACGGTATTTATTTCGTTATTTTCAGTATTTACGAAAATCGAAACAGTAAAGGTGCTTCCGACTAAAAAACTACCCGAAGAAGGAGAAATATATAAAGAGGCGCTTTGGGCTGAAACAAAAGAAAACGAGCTCAAAACAAAGAGAAAAATACAAAGAATTATTATTAATAACCTCTTTTTTTGCATAAAAAATTAACCCTTTTTTTCTTAATAAGCGCGAAGATTATCCATCCAATTATAATAAAGACAAAAAGTAATAACCAATTAGAAGAAATTTTTTCCGGAGGTTTATATTCAACAATTCGTTCATTGCCCGATTTGTCAACCGCTTTTACTTTTATCACGCTTTTTAAATTTTGATCTTCCAGCAAATAAGGACTGACAGTTTTTTTCCACTCTCTTTCTCCTTCTTTAACCTCATAATAGTCAATGCCGGTTTGTCTATCAACGGTAGAAAATATGATAGAATATTGGTTTTCAAAAATAGAAGGATCCTGAATTACTCTTATCGCAAAAGGCTCGGGTTGAATCTTATCTTTAATCAGCTCTTCTTGCCAATCTCTTTTAGCGGATTCGGGAACGCCTTTTAAAATATTTAAAATTGTTCCTTGTGTTTTAAGGTTGGTTATTGTTCCCAAACCATCGTTTAATAAAACCTGCGAACTGTCTAAGATTTTTATTTCAGCAATTCCGAAAGAACCTTCGTTAACTTCAAAAATAATTCTTCCTAAAAGATTAGTTTCTCCCAGATCACCGGCTAAAATTCCACAAAAACCGCCGGTTACGCCGCCAATAAAAGAAATTGTTCCTTTGGTCTTGTCGATGCTTGGCGGTTGAGGCCAAACATTTAAAAGAGAACCGGCGTCGCTAAAATCAATTATTTTAAGAAATTCGGTCGGAAAAACCAAATCAGCTTTTACCGTATTAATACATTTTTCTTCGGTATTAATTTTGATTTTAATCAGGAAATTATCTTTTTGATAATATTCTCCTTTAGCCGGTTCCAAGTACAAAAAAGCCGCTCGGCAAGAGCCAAAAAACATAAAAGAGAAAACAAAAAACAGAAACATTAAGCAGGGTAAGATTTTCTTTGAATAGAAATATTCTTTTAGCATACATTTTAATAAACTCTTTTTCGTTACTTTTACTACCCGGTCCAGTGATACATCATTATTGAAAAGTCTTGTAAGTCTACTATTCCGTCTTGATTTTGGTCAGCGCAACTGTTATTTCTTCTCCACCAGTGGAGAAGAATAGAAAAATCGATTAAATCTACCATCTTATCTTTATTTAAATCTGCTTTCGGGCAAGGAATTTCCGGCATGCCTATCTTTATTATATTAGAAAAACCGCTTATCAACCCTTCGGGAGAAACAGCTTTAGCTTTAATTAAATAATGCTCTTTGTTTTTTAATTCCAAAACATTAAAAGTATAGTTCCACTTTCCCGAAGAATCAGCCACGGTTTCTTTTATCAGCGGTCCTATATGAATAATAATTTTACTTTGAGGCGCGCTTTGACCGAAAATATTTACAATATCTTTGCTGACTTCTTTTATTTTGATAGTCGGCGGTATAAAAAGACCGCTGATATTAGTGGTCATTCCTGAAGAAACGGTTACGCTGAAAGAAAAAGTAATTGATTTTTGACCGCTTGAATCTTCAGCCCAAATTCCGAAATTATAATTGCCGGCCGTTAAATCAGACAACTCAATTCTAAAATTAGCCTGAGAATCAGATTTAATAATATTAATAATTTTACCGTCAATAAGAATAGCTACCGAAGCATAAGGATAAGCCTTTCCCTGTAAAACCACTTTAGTCATTTTTTCCGGCCAAATAGTTTCTTGTACAGATCCGCCGGCAACGCAGCCGGAAAGATTGTATTCGCAAGAAGCCTTACAGGCAAGATCTCCGCCAACATAACCAAAAGTTTCACAACTTTGACCTCCCAAATCGTTTCCATCGCATTGTTCGCTGCCTTCAATAATACCATTGCCGCAAACACTGATTACTACCGTGAAGGAAGTAGTAGCTGAAGTGTCGGCTTTAATTCCGTCAGCATTTAAGAATAATAAACAAAAAATCAACCCGCTTAAAATCGGGATGATAAAAAATATTAAATATTTTTTCTCAAAGAAATTAAGCATTTTAATTAACCGGTTTTTTTTAAAGGCTTAACTCTTTTACTTTTCTTTTTATTTTTTCTTTTTCTAAATATTTTCCAATATTTTATTCCAATTATAATTATGGTTATTAAAATTAAAGTTCCCAAAAAAGTAGACAATACTAATCGTAAAGGCGTAGCGGTCAAAAAGTTTATTAATCTGGTCAAAAAAGGCGGCGGAATTAACGTGCCCGGAGGATAAACATAAAATCGAATTTTATCTTTAAGAATCATTTGTTCGTCTTTATAAACTTCGTATTCCGCCCAATACTGGCCGCTGGCTAAACTGATTGCCATTTGGCCTTCGCTATTTCCGGTTTTAAAAGAGTCAACCCAGGTCAGATTAGTAATATCTCCTGATTTTAATCTTGTTTGATGATAATCATCAAAAATTTCTAAATGAACTTTCGAGGGCCTGGTTTTAACGTTTCCTAAGTTTTCTAAAATAACAACAAATTTTAACGGCCATTCTTCTTCCAAATCAGGAATGCTTATGCCTCTGGTTTTAAAATCAGAGAATTGTTCCCCCGATACTCTTATTTTAAAATCAATTACCGCGCCCAAAGCTACGGTTACTTGGCCGGTTTCTTCTATCGGAGCGGTTTTAATGGTCATTTTTCCGTAATATGTGCTATAACCGGCATCTTCCGGTACGTTTATGACGATTGTTATTGGGAATTGCTGAGGACCGGCCGGATAAATAAATTCTTTTCCTTGATTTATCGTAATCCAATCTTTAATATCAGGCGCATCAATTTCCGTTATTATTTTTATCGGATTATCAGGGTTGGATCTGGTTAAAGTGATTGTTTGTTCAAAATGAGAACCGGGAACAAGATAATCATTCCAGACCCTTGGCGGCGAAATGCCAAAACCCGCCTTCGTGCAATAAGGAAATAAAAAAACAAGACAGACAATTAATGAAATTAAAGACAAAACCTTAATTTTCATTGTTCATCCAATTTTATAGTTCAAATTTTTTTAATTATTTTAATTAGTCGCTCTGAACGGCAAAAGTGTTAACTCCGGTATAAGCGCCGGCTGCTTGGCCTGCCGGAACATAAGTTCCCCAGTAAATATCTTGAGCTTGGTCAGAAGGAGTAGCGGTCGGTTTCAAAGTAAGAAATTCTAAGAGTTGAGCGCTGGTACTGGCAACAACAACCCCATCGCTGGTAGAAGCGTAAGCTAAACCGCTGGTAGCATAATGCTGGTAAGTAATTGAAGTGGTAGCCGCAGCACAAGTTGGATAATCAGTACACATATCATAACCGGAAACATTAGCATCAATAGCCGCATTGCCTGTGGTGGTAGCTTTAACCAACTTGCTTAGAGGATCAACTGTTTCGCCCGCGCTTAAAGAACCGTAATCAATAGAATCAGTA
>Ga0209164_1001559_pt1 | contig 28721 bp, 22 predicted proteins | sample MTBNYHSulfiMetaG_FD_187458 | JGI IMG/M metagenome (GOLD analysis project Ga0209164, IMG submission 187458) | Enrichment culture microbial communities from rom New York Harbor, USA that are MTBE-degrading - MTBE-NYH (New York Harbor Sulfidogenic)... | ecosystem: Environmental > Aquatic > Marine >... | reverse complement strand
TGGGGCGTGGTCTGGCTCTACGCCGGGGCCATCATCTTCGGCAAGGTGCTGGTGGACACCGGCGGCGCCTTCTGGATCGCCCGGAGCCTGCTCGCCCTGGCCGAACCCCTGGGGGTCAGCCAGGGGATGGGGCTCCTCCTGACCGGCAACCTCATCACGGCCCTGCTCACCCAGATCATGGCCGACGGCCCCGCCTGCGCGGCGGTGGGCCCGGTGACCCTGGCCATGGCAGGCATCGCCCACCCAGGGAGCGCCATGATCCCCTTCATGGCCATGGGCACCGCGATCGCCTCCTCCTTCGCCTACTGCCTGGTGATCGGCACGCCGCCCAACGCGATCGTCTACGCCAGCGGCTACCTGACCGCAAAGGACTACCTGCGGGTGGGGGTCATCCTCTGGGTCACGAACATGCTCGGGCTGGCGATCATGGCTTCCACCTACTGGAACTGGATGGGATGGCCGGGTCTGAAGCCTTTCTAGGCGTCCGGCCTCCCGCTCCCGGCGCCGGACGGTCCGCCTTGCGGCGTTTCATCTTCCGGCCCCGGCCGGTGTTCCGCCCGGTTTCGCCGGGCGGGAAGACGGCCCGGCGGCCGCCCAGCCGCCGGCATCCGGACAGGATCCGGGAAAGACAACGATATGAGGCAGGCAATGAGCATGGCACAGACTCTCCCAGACGATGCGGCACGGAACCGCCCGGGCTTTGATGCAGTAAAACGGTTTCTGGACAAGGTCATCGGGCTTCTGATCAACCCGGGCAGATTCTATGAGGCACGCAAGGACGAAAAGGGGTACCGCGGTGCAATCTCTTTTCTGTTGACGGTGTCGATCCTCTTCACACTGGCAGGCACGCTGGTCATGCCGCAGGAAAAGGCCTTCTTTGCGGTGGTCTTTTTCCTGAACGCCTTTTCGATGCCTTTCCTGACAGCCGGGATCCTGTATCCGGTGGCGCGCCTTTTCTGCCGGCGAACCTTCACGTTCGAGGCCCTCTTTCGGATCGTCGCCTACGCCAATGTGAGTCTTCTGATCTCCTGGCTTCCGGGCATGGCCTGGGTCGGCGGGATCTGGAAGTTCTACCTGATCGGCGTCGGCATGACCCGAACCGGCGGCATCAAAACACGGTTGGTTCTGGCCTGTCTGGCGACGGCTGCGGTTCTGCTCCTCTTGCTGATTCACCTGTTGAAGCCGCTCATCTCGGCCTGACCCGGGATGAAACGGAGGCCGGCGCACAACACCCAAACCGTCCTTTAAACAGGGACCCGGACATCGTCAAGGCCCCGATGAGCGGGGCGAAGGAAAGCGCACCGCACCTTCGATGAGGATCCGATGCTCAAAAAGGAGGCAGAATATATGAACGATTCGATCAAGGTTCTCATGGTGGACGACGAGGAGCAATTCAGGGCCACGACCCGGAAACTGCTGACCCGGAAAGGATTCGACACCCTCCTGGCCGGCTCGGGCGAGGAGGCCCTCGAACAGCTCAAGAACCAGCCCGACGTCGTCGTCCTGGACATCAAGATGCCCGGTATGGACGGGCATGAAACGCTCAAGGAGATCCGCAGGCAGGCCCCCGACATGCCGGTCATCATGCTGACAGGGCATGGGGATCTCCCCTCCGCCAAGGAGGCCCGGGAATCCGGCGCATTCGATTACCTCTCGAAACCCTGCGACATCGATCTCCTGGCCGCCAAGATCTCCGACGCCTTCACATCCCGGAGGAAAGGGGCGCGTCCGGCCGAGCGGAAGGTCCGGGAGGTCATGATCCCGTTCGAGGAATACACGTCCATCTCCGCCGGTCAATCCGTCCTGGAGGCGATTCTGGAGCTGAAGGAGACCTTCAGCTCGCGGATGACCACGAGCCGCATCATGGAGACGGGCCACCGTTCGCTCCTGGTCCTCGGCGCCAACGGCGAGGTCCAGGGGGTGATGACCATCAAGGACCTCCTCGAGTCCATCATGCCCGCGTATCTGAGCGCCCCCAAACCCTCCACGGCGGACAGCATCCAGTACTCGCCCATGTTCTGGTCCGGCATGTTCACCCTCGAGGTGCGGAAGCTGTCCACGAAAAAGGTCGGTGAGGTGATGTCTCCAAGGCCCTCCACGATCGACGCGGATTCCAACCTCATGGAGGCCGCCTTCCTGATGATCACCCAGAACGAGCGGCGCCTCCTGGTCATGCAGGGCACGCGGCCCGTCGGCGTCATCCGGGAACAGGACCTTTTCTTCGAAATGGTCCGGGTCCAGCAGGGCTGAAAAGAGGGCCGCCCGCGGCGCGCCGGCACGCCTGGTCCCACGCGGCGCGAGAGGCATCGAGGTCCTCGCGCGAGAAAACCTCGAGGGTGAGCACCCCTTCGAATCGATCCGTGAGGCAGGCGGCAACGGGGTCGAGGGCTGCGGGCGGGATTCGCGCGAGGCTCGTGTGGTCCAGGCCGGGTTGAAAAATCTGGCCCGCCGGCGCCGGAAAATCGCGGAGCCCATGGAGGTGGACCACCCGTGTCCGATCGAGCCAGGCGTTCAGGTGATCCAGAGGGTCGACCCGCTGAAGCCACAGGTGTCCGATATCCACACAGCGGCTGACCGGCAGGGCTTCGAGCACCGGGGCAAGATTCGCCGCATCCCAGCGCTCGATGTTCTCGATCGACAGGCGTGCCGGATCGTCGAGCCAGCCCGCGACGATCCGGCACGCACGCTCCGCCCTTCGCCTCCATCGCACGCACTGCGAGGGGGACGGATGGTCCATGAGGGCGTCGCCGTTCAGATGGGCGACGTAAGCCCACGGATGCAGATCCCGCGTCAATTCGATGACCTGCCGGGCCTTTTCGAGTGAGCCGTCCGGGCACGTTCCATCTTCATCCACGCAGAGGTCCTGCGGGAGATGCACGGTGTAGGTGTGGCCCCAGCGTTCCGCCAGCTCCGCCAGGCGACGGACGGATGCGCGGTCAGGGAGGTTGTCCCCGTACCCCTTGACGTCGAAAAGGACCAGCTCGATGTCCTCCACCGCACCGGCCAACTGCGCGACATTGCCTTCGAGATCTTTGGACGGATCGATCCAGGATGTGGTCCCTGTCCTCATGGCGCCGCATTCCCCCTGCACCCCGGCCGAAAAGGCCGCTTGCCGATCGACGACGATTCGCCCGGAAGCGCCCTCCCCGATCGAAAATGGTTTAGCAAAAGGCCCTCTTTTATGCTAGACACATAGTCATTTCCATCCGCGAATGGACTTTCCGGCCGATCCCGGCTTCAATCTTTTCATCCCCTTGTGCTGCACCTGGGCGGCGTCTCCGCGCAAACGCCCGGTTTCATCGACGCGGCGAAAACCGGGACCAGCCGTGAAGGGGGCGAAGAAACCGGGAATCGCCGCAAACCTTACCTGGTTTCCATCCGGAAACGAGGATTTTTCTTCACACCCTTCGGGTGCTCAGTCCCACCGCTTCGCGGCGGGTCCCGGTTTGGCCAATATCAAGGAAATCAAGCGTTTGCGCGGATGCGACCTGCAGGTCGCCCCACAAGCAAACGTGCAGATTGACGCCGAGATTGGCCAAAAAGACCCTTTCCGGATTGCAACTACCTATTGCAGGGGCAGAGCTCAGGAGAAAAACAATGGCTTCCGAAACAACCAACCTCGCATCCTTTTTCCACCCCCGCAACGTCGCCGTCATCGGCGCGTCGGCCGACCCGGCCAATCTCGGGCGGAACATCATCAAGAACCTGCTCAATTTCGGGTACCAGGGCGAGATCCTGCCGGTCAACATCCAGAAAGGAGTCCTTTTCGGCCAGCGCATCTACGGCTCGGTCGAGGAGGTGGACCACCCGGTCGACCTGGCGGTGATCCTCACACCGGCAAAGACCATCCCCGGCATCATGGAGGCCTGCGGGCGCAAGGGGGTCCGCCGGATCGTCATCGAATCGGGGGGATTCTCCGAGATGGGGGAGGAAGGACTGCCCCTGGAAGAGGCATGCCTCTCCGTCGCCCGCCGCTACGGCATCCGTTTCGTCGGCCCGAACGGGATCGGCGTCACCAATCTCCAGAACGGGCTGGTGCTCCCCTTCTGGCCGATGCGCGAGGATCTGAAGCTCGGCAAGGTCTCCATCCTGGCCCAGAGCGGCGGCGTCGGGTTGAGCTACCTCGGCTTCCTGGCGGAGGAAAACATCGGGCTGAACAAATTCGTCTCCATGGGAAACAAGCTGAATGTCGACGAGAACGACCTGCTCGAGGTCCTGATCGAGGACGAAGGGACCGAGATCATCCTGCTCTACCTGGAAGGGTTCAAAGACGGGCGCCGCTTCCTGGAGATCGCCTCCCGCTCCCCGAAGCCCATCCTCGTCCACAAATCCAACCGCTTTCAGGAAAGCGCCCGCATTGCCCACTCGCACACCGCCGCCCTCTTCGCGGATGACCTCCTGGTGGATCAGGCCCTGGAACAGGTCGGCTGCGTCCGAGTGAACACCATGGTGGACGCCGTCGATTACGTCAAGAGCCTGACCCTTCCGCCCCTCAGGGGAAACCGGCTGGCGGTCGTTTCCCGCTCCGGCGGGCACGCCGTCATCGCCGCCGATGCCTGCGCCCACTACGGCTTCGACCTGCCGCCTTTTCCGCGCGACTTCCTCGCCCGGATCGAAACGAGCTTCCGCGCCAAGGTCATCCGCCTCCAGAACCCGCTCGATCTGGGCGACCTGTTCGATCTGGCCGTCTATGAAAACATTGTCGAGGAGATGCTCAAACGGGGCGACGTGGACGGCCTCCTTCTCGTGCACGGCTACCGGCGCGGGCTGGACCACGAAGACAGCCGGAAGCTGGTCCGCCGGGTGGAGGAACTGATCGATACGTATCGGAAGCCCGTCGCAGTCGCCATCTTCACCGAGGCGGTGGAGGTGGATTTTCTGCGGCGGCACACCGGCGTCCCCATCTTCACCGCCCCCGAAAACGCCATGCGCGCCTTTTATCTTTCCCACCAGTGGGGCGTCCGCAAAAAGGCCGCCAAGGCGATCAGCCCCCTTGCGGAAATCCGCTCCAAGACGCCGCCTGCCTCCCTCCCCCCGACGTCAGGGCGCGCACACCTGCTCCTGAGCGAAGCCACAGCCTTTGTCAAGGCCTACGGCTTTCCGGTTCCGGAATACAGGCTGGCACGGTCCGCCGGCGAGGCCGCAACGGCCTGGCGGAGCATCGGCGGCCCGGTCGCCCTGAAGGTCAACCGCCCGCACATCTCGCACAAGACCGATGCGGGCGCGGTGATCCTGGGCATCGATTCGAGCGATGCCGCGGCAGAGGCCTTCGAGGACCTGGCCCGGAGGCTGGCCCCGGAGCCGCTGGAGGCCCTGATCCAGGCCATGGCGCCAGGCGGCCGCGAAGTGATTCTCGGAGGCAAGCAAGACGAGGTGTTCGGGCCTGTGGTCCTCTTCGGGCTGGGAGGCATCTTCGTCGAAGCGCTCGAGGACGTGGCCTGGCGCGCCGCACCCCTCGAACGAGCCGATGCCCGTGCCATGATGCAGCAAATCCGCGGCCGGAGGATCCTCGAGGGCATCCGCGGGGAGGAGCCGTGCGATTTCGAGGCGCTGGAAGACCTGCTCGTCCGGCTCTCGCGGATGCTCGTGGACCACCCCGGCATCTTCGAAATCGACATCAACCCCGTGCGGGTGGGGCGGAAGGGGCGCGGGGCGGCGGCACTCGATGCGCGGATTCTGCTTCGATCCGGCGGAGACCCCCGGGCGGACTGAGCCGAACCTGGGTCTCAGGGTTCGAAACGCTCCAGGACGATCGACGCGTTCTGTCCGCCGAAACCGAAGCTGTTGTTGAGGCATCGGGTGACGGCGCCTTGGACCGCCACAAGCGGCGTGTAGTTCAGATCGCACTCCGGATCCGGATGATCCAGGTTGATGGTGGGATGAATCCACCCCCGCTCGATCGTCAGCGCAATCGCGATGGCTTCAACCCCCCCGGCGGCGCCGATCATGTGGCCCGTGATCGATTTGGTGGAATTGATGGGGATTCGGTAGGCATGTTTTCCGAGGGCCTCTTTGATCGCGCGGGTCTCTGCGGGATCGTTCAGGGGCGTGGACGTCCCGTGGGCGTTGATGTAATCGATCTCCTCCGGCCTGCGTCCAGCCCTTTTCAATGCATCTTCCATCGCTTTGGCCTGCATGCGGGCGGTCGGTTCCGGCGCCGCGATGTGATAGGCATCCGAGGTCGCCCCGTATCCCGACATCTCGCAGTAGATGCGGGCACCGCGCTCGAGCGCATGGCTTCGCTCCTCCAGGATGACGATCCCGGCCCCCTCTCCCATGACAAACCCGTCGCGATCCCTGTCAAAAGGTCTGGAGGCCTTCTCGGGTTCGTCGTTTCGGCGGCTCATGGCGTTCATGGCTGCAAACCCTCCGAAAACGAACGGCGTGATGCAGGCATCCACCCCTCCCGTCACCATCACGGTCTCCTCCCCAAGCAGGATCTGTTTGTAGGAGGCGATCATGGCGTGGTTCGAAGAGGCGCAGGCCGTCGAGACCGTCGAGGCGATGCCGTGGATCCCATACTTCATCGTAACCGTCACCGGCACGGAGCAGATCTGCACATGGGGTAGGCCGAAAGGGGAAATCCTTTTGGGGCCGTGGTATTTCAGAAAGCTCTTGTGCCACCGCTCGCACAGGTCCATGTTCTGCGCCCCGACTCCGAGGATGGCGCCGACCCGATGCGCTTCGACGCCTTTCAGCGTAAAATCGAACTCGCCCTTATCCCCCTCCCTGGGCAGGAGGGTGAAACCCGCGTCCTCGAGCGCCAGCCGCGCCCCGGCCAGGGCGAATTCGGAGGTGCGCCCCAGATAGCGGAAGCTCTTGGTACGTGGGATAAAATCCCCCAGATCGAAGGACGGGACGGGGCAGGCGATCTGTGAGTTGTACTGGTCCATCTCGCAGTCTTCGAAGACGATCCGGCGCGCCCCCGACTTTCCGGAGACCAACGCCTTCCAGAAGGCCTCCTTGCCGATGCCGACCGGCGTGATCGGCCCAAGGCCAGTGATGACGACTCGCTTGAAACCCATGTGTTTTCCTCGGAAAGAAACAAGGCAACCCGGCGCTACGCCCCGTCGGCCTGGCTCACCCGTTGGAAGGAAGAGCCGCCCGGGGTTCTCGCGGCAGGGAATCATTTCCCCGGGCAAGCCATGTTCCAGATCGATGCACGTTCCTCAGGTCTTTTTTCCCGCCAGACCGACGATCAAATCCACGGCTGCATCCATGGACACCCGACCCGTGTTGATGGTCAGGTCATACGAGAGCGGATCATCGTGCCGTTCCGGCTCCGCGTAGAAATTGAGGAAGCGGCTTCTGATATCGTCAGCCCTGCGCATGGCCTTTTCGGCATCTTCCTGCTTGAGACCATACTGGGTGACCAGAAAGTGGATGCGTGAAGGCACGTCCCCGACCAGGAGAATATGCACCGCTCCTGCGTGCTTCTCCAGAATGAACTGGCCGCCTCTTCCGACCAGCACCACGTCACCCTTCTCATAAAAATCGAGGATGGTCTCTTTGACCGCGTCGACATAACTCTTCTCGTCGACATAACCGTAGTTATCGGCGCAGAGTCTTTCAACATAGCTGGTCGAAACGATCTTGTCCAAAAACTTCATCAGTTTGTCAGTGCCACGCTTCTCGAAGGACTTGATCTGGTCGTGGGACACCTGCGCCTTGATCGCAATCTCCTTGATCATATCTTCGTGAACATACCGATATCCCAACTCCTTGGCCACCCGCTCCGCCAGGGTTCTTCCCCCTGCTCCGAACTGCCGCGAAATCGTCACAACCGCCATAGCCTCTCCCTCCTCATAAGTTTCCGTCCGGAAATGGTCTTTTCGGCCAATTTCGGCGTCAATCTGCACGTTTGCTTGTGCGGCGACCTGCAGGTCGCCTCCGCACAAACCCTTGCTTTTCTTATTACTGGCCAAACCGGGACCCGCTTCGAAGCGGTGGGATTGAGCATCCGAAGGGTGTGAGGAAAAATCCTCATTTCCGGCCTGGGAACTGTTTCGTTTTCAACGCGTAATTTCCGGATTGGAAACCCGGTTGTACCCAGGAAATCATTTCCGGATTGAAACCATCGGGTTTCAGGAGTGTAAACTGACCATCCAGCTTAGATCGTCTCCGAACAGACACCGCTCCAGCCAACGCCCCGACGGGCCGGCAAGCCGGATCTCAGGACATGCCAAACCTATTATCACATCCAAATGCCTTTTGTCAGATGAAAAAAGAAGCCGGGCAGACCCGCGGCCGCCTTTTGAAAGGGCGCCGGCATCAAGGCCCTTCATCGGCCGGGAAGATGTTTCCGGGCGCGAGGATCCCCTTCGGGTCGAAGCTGCGCTTGAGCGCCTTCATGGCGGTGATGACGGCAGGAGGATATTGGAGCGCGAGGTGCTCCCGTTTCATCTTTCCGACCCCATGCTCCCCGGTGATGGTCCCGCCCAGCGCGACCGCCCTGCGCGCCATCAGCAGGTCCACCTCCTCGGCCGTTCGCTTCTCCTCCGGATCGCGGGCGATGAAATTGAAGTGCGGATGGCCCTCGCCGATGTGTGCAAAGCGCACCACCGGCATCGATCCGAGGCGGGCCCGGACCTCTTCGAAACAGGCGAACAGCTCCGGGAGACGCCGATACGGAACGGCCCAATCCGTCGAAATCTTGCAGCCGCCTGTGCGGACCGCCTGGATGCTGAGCGCATTCATGCTCTCCGGCACGAAATGGCGCAATTTCATGACGTGGTCCTTCTGCGCATCCGTCAAGGCGATCCGGGTGTCGCCGGCCAGCGGCGTGTGCTGTTCGATCAGACGGGACCAGGCCTCCAGCCGGGCCTCGTAGCCCTCCTCCGCTCCGTATTCCTGTTCGAAGTAGACGATTGCACGGGCGGATGGCGGGATGCTGAGGCCCTCGGCCCTGCCCCGGATGATCTCCAGGCAGCCTTCGTCCAGGAACTCCAGGCTCCGTGGATCGCAGGCCGGATCCTCCCGTGCGCTGATGACGAAGTCGAGCGCGCGGCTCATGTCGGGGAAAAAGACCAGTACGAGCATGAAGGCCTCGGGCAGTTCGGTCAGGGCGACCTCGATCCGGGTCACGACCCCGAGCGTACCCTCCGATCCGACAAAGAGGCGCGCCGGATCGTAAAACGCGCCGTAACCGGCGCAGATCTTGCCGCCCTCGGCGGTGCGCGCCGTGATCACACGCCCCGATCCGTCCACAACCTGCAGCGCCCTGACCCATTCGATCGTGGCCCCGTATTTGAGGGAACGGGAGCCCGATGCGTTGGTGGCCACGTTTCCGCCCAGAGTGCACTCGGCCGCGCTGGTCGGATCCGGTGGATAGAAAAGACCTTCCGCGGCGGCCGCCGCCTTGAACTCGGCCAGGACCACCCCCGGTTCGACCAGGGCGCGCCGCCGGACTCGATCGATATCCAGGATCCGGTTGAACCGCTCGAGCGACAGGGCGACGCCCCCCGGCGCCATCGAGGCCCCGGTGAGCGAGGAGCGCAGACCCTGGCAGGTGACGGACCCTCCCCTGTCCGAGATCATCCGCAGGCATTCCTGGATGTCGGCGGTGTCTTCCGGCCTGAAAAGCGCCTCGAAACCGCCCTGCATCCCCAGGGCATCGTGGCGGTAACCCTCGACGATGTCGGGGTCGGTCACCCACTTGCCTGACTGTACGAAGGATTCCAACCGGAAGGACCGCCGCTCAGGAGAGATACGGCGCCCACTGGCGGGCCGTATCGGCGACATAACCGGGGGGGACCTTTTTCATGATCTGGTTGTGCCCGGGCAGCAGCACATCGACCTCGAGTTCCGCCAGCCGCAGCAGCGACTCCCTGAGCTGCGGCCCGCTCGCGCCGTGAAGATCGAAGCGGCCGATGGCATAATCGGCGTACACGACGTCTCCGGAGATCAGGATCCTGCCGGAGCGGTTGTAGAGTCCGATGGAGCCGGCCGAATGCCCCGGGATGTGCAGGATCTCCCAATCCATCCCCCCGAGTTCGACCACCTCCCCGTCCTCGAGTTTGCGGTCCACTGTGAAGGTGAGGGCCTTCGGCGTCAGACCGTATTGCATCTCGCACATGTTCCGGAACATATCCATCCCGTAGACGGTCCTGGGGTCCCCCTGCTCCAGGGGTTCGGCCTCCGCCCGGTGGATCCACAATTCGACCTCCCCCAGGGCGTCGAGCAGCTCGCGCAGACAACCGATGTGATCGAGATGGGTATGGGTCAGAATGATCCGCTTCACCTTGGCCGGATCCAAACCCAGCCGCCGGATCGCATCCAGCTTGTAGGCCCCTTTTCCGACCAGGCCGGCATCGACCAGCGTCAGGTCTTCGGCGTCCGGCCCGCCGATGACGTACATATGAGCGTCCGGGATCATCTCGTCCCGCCCCGGTATGAAATAGACTCCCTCGCACACTGCTTTCATCCTCTTCTCCTTGTCGTGGATTTCAACCCACCATACCCTATTGCCGGGCGCGGTTCAAGCAGGAGAACCTGCGGCGCCCCTCACCCCTCGATCGGCCGAATCATCAAATAGGCGTTCTGCCCCTCGGGGTAAAAGCTTTCCTTCAGCCCCAGCGGCACGAGGCCGAAGGATTTGAACAGCTTCAAGGCCGGCAAATTTCCTTCGGCGGTGTGCAGCACCACGCTCCGGGCGCCCCCTGTCCGCGCCTTCTTCAAGGCCTCGGACAAAAGCCTGCGTCCGACCCCCATGCCCTGGAACCGGGGCTCCACCGCGATCGCCAGGATCTCCACGGTGCAATGGAACCGGCCGTTCCCATCGACCGGACCCATCATGACAAAACCGGCCCGGGAGCGGCCCAGCACAGCCACGAGCGTCATGCCGAACCGATGTCTGAACCACTCTGAGAGGATCTCTCCGTAGGTCCCCCCATACCGCGTGAATACGCGGCGGCTCAAGGCCTCGATGAAGGAGGCGTCCGACTCCAGGGAGGAACGGACGAAGGGCGCGGCGGACTTCCGCCCGGCCCCGGGGCCCCGGCCCGGCGCAGACGGAAAAGCCCTTCCGCCGGCCCCGGCCATCCGCCTGGTCAGACGGCTGCGCCGCAGCCGCTCCAAGCGTTTCGTCTCGCCGTATTTTCCGAAGCGTCCCCTGCGACTCACCGCCCGCAACGCCCCTTCACCGCCCCCCGGTATCCTTCAGGCGGTCCGTTTCCAATCCGGAAATGGTCCTTTTGGCCAATCTCGGCGTCAATCTGCACGTTTGCTTGTGCGGCGACCTGCAGGTCGCCTCCGCGCAAACGCTTGATCTCCTTGATATTGGCCAAAAATCCTCATTTCCGGATTGGAAACCGGTTCTACCGGGAAATCATTTCCGGATGGGAACCAGCTCGATTTTCTGAATCTTTCACGAATCCGCTTTCATCCGGCGAAGGTCTTTCGCCGGCCGGCTGCGCCGCTCAGCCCCCTTCATGGCGGATCCGCCGCCCGGTCCCGACGTCAATCTGCACGTTTGCTTGTGCGGCGACCTGCAGGTCGCCACGGCGCGAGGGTGCCATTCCCCTGAAATCAGCAAAAAAATCATCCTGTCCGGATTGGAAACTTGCGCGCCATGCGCAAGCGTTATAGAATCAAACCATCCGACACACGATCAAGGCCGGGAGACCGTCTCATTCAGGCTGGAAGGCGGGTCTCCGCCGCCCCGTCAGCAGCAGGTAAGACTCCATTGGAAAACGAAATCGTCAATCTCACCGAACTCGGACGAAGGCTGGGCCACCGGTTCAAGAGGAAAGAACTCCTGTTCCAGGCCCTTTGCCACGCCTCTTACATCAACGAGCAGGCCTCTTCGGATCTGGCGGACAACGAGCGCCTCGAGTTCCTGGGCGACGCCGTTCTCGACCTCGCCATCAGCGACCTCCTGATGCAGCGTTTTCAGGAGGCGACAGAAGGGGACCTGTCCAAATACCGGGCCATGATCGTCGACGAGTCAGGGCTGTTTGAAATCGCTCAACGGCTCGGACTCGGCGACTATATCCTCCTCGGCAAAGGGGAGGCCCAGAGCGACGGGCGCGCCAAACCTTCCATCCTCGCCAACACCGTCGAGGCGATCGTGGGCGCCGTTTTTCTCGACGCGGGCTTCCAAAAGGCCAGAAAGGTGATCGACACTCTCTTCGCGCCCCTGATCGAAAAGGTTCAAAGCCGGGACCGGGTCCACGATTACAAAAGCCTTCTGCAGGAATACACCCAGAAGGCCTTCCGCTCGCTTCCCCAGTACAGTCTCATCGAGGAGACCGGCCCCCCGCACGACAAGACCTTCAAAATCGCTTTATGGCTGAGCGGCACCATGTTAGCCGAGGGGTGCGGCAAAAGCAAGAAAGAGGCGGAGCAGCAAGCCGCCAGGGAGGCCTTCCGGTGTCTCGATCCGGTCTGACGCCATTTATCGTCCCCGTTTTTCTGCCGCATCAAGGCTGTCCGCACCGCTGCATCTTCTGCGACCAGCACCGCATCACCGGCCATGACGAACACCCCCTGCGGGGCGCGGAGATCGGCCGGATCCTGGAACAGGCGCTTGGCTCGCGGCTCCCCGCCGGGGCGGAGGTCGCCTTTTACGGCGGGACTTTTACGCGGCTGCCGATCGAGCGTATGGAGGAACTCCTGTCGGCGGTCCAACCTTTCAGGGAAAAAGGCGCCGTCGTCCGCATCCGCGTCTCGACCCGCCCCGACGCCCTGGATCCCGTGCGGCTGGAAACACTGCGCCGCTTCGGGGTCACGACCGTCGAACTCGGCGCCCAGTCGATGGAGCCGGAGGTCCTCCGTCTCGCCGGCAGAGGACACGGCCCGGAAGCCACCCGCGACGCGGTCGCCGCTCTGCGCGGCATGGGGTTCAAGGTGGGGATCCAGCTGATGCCGGGCCTCCCCGGGGACACCGCAGATGCCTTCCAATCCACCGTCCAGGCCGTCATCGAGCTTCATCCCGACATGGCCCGGCTCTACCCTGCGATCGTGATCGAAGGCACCGCCATGGCGGAATGGTACAAGGCGGGGCGCTACCGCCCCCTGTCCGTGGAAGAGGCCGCAACCCGGTGCGCCGAGGCCTGCCGGCGCCTCGAAGAAAGCGGCATTCCCGTCATCCGGATCGGTCTGCTGCCCTCGCCGGCTCTCCGCGAATCGGGGCGTATCCTGGCCGGCCCCTGGCACCCTTCCTTCGGCTCCCTGGTGAGGGCCGCGGTCTATCGCGCAACCCTTCGAAACCAGCTCCCCCAGGTCCCTCGGGGCCGCACCATCCAGCTCATGGCCCCGCAAAAGGACATCCCGCTCCTTCGCGGACACCGGAATCAGGGCCTTGCCTGGTTCGAGGCGACGACCGGCAGCCGGGTCGCGGCCGTCCTCCCGGACGAAAGCCTTCCGCCAGGGCGCATCCGGGTGGTCGAGGCATGAGCTTCCTCTCGGGATTCGTCGCCATCGCCGGCCCGCCGAACGTCGGGAAGTCCACCCTCCTGAACCGCATCCTCGGCCGGAAGGTTTCCATCGTCTCCCCCAAACCCCAGACCACCCGGAACCGGATCACAGCCGTCTTGAACGGCGAGGATTTTCAGGTCGTTTTCATCGACACGCCCGGCATCCACAAAACGAAGACCGCCCTGCACCGCAGCATGGTGGAATCGTCCATGGCGGCCCTTCAGGAGGTCGACCTGGTGCTCCTCTTGATCGACGCGGGCCGGCCCAACGACCCCGAGATCCCGCCGATCATCCGCCGGCTGCATGCCTCCCGCAAACCGGCGATCCTCGTCATCAACAAGATGGACCTGGGGCCTCCGGAGCGCACCCTTCCCGTCATCGAACAGTTCCGTTCGGCCTACCCTTTCGAGGCCTTTCTCCCGGTCTCGGCCCTGCGGGGGGACGGGGTGGAAGCGCTCCTCGGGCAGATCAAGACCCATTTGGAGCCGGGGCCCCAGTTCTTTCCTCCGGACATCTCGACCGACCAGACCGAGGCCTTTTTCATCGCCGAGATCATCAGGGAAAAGATCTTTCTGCGCACGCGCGGAGACATCCCTTACGCCTGCGCGGTGACCGTCGACCGGATCGAGGAGAGGGCGAGCGGGGATCTTCTGGAGATCGACGCCCGGATTCATGTCGAAACCGAAAACCAGAAGGGCATCCTGATCGGCAGGCAGGGAAAAATGATTCAGTCGATCGGGCGCGCAGCGAGGCTGGAACTGGAGAAGCGCTTCGGGATCCGGGTCTTCCTCTCCCTCAGCGTACGGGTGGAGAAGAACTGGAACAAGGACACTCGGGCCCTCCGGCGGCTGGGGTACTGAGGATGCCCGCGTCCTCGAGGAGCTTGACGACGCTCAAGGCCGCCTCCTCCGAAGTCTGCCGGTCCGAACGAACCACCAGTTCGGGGGCCTCCGGCGCTTCGTAGGGCGACGAGATCCCGGTGAAATTCCGTATCTTCCCTTCCCTGGCCTTGACGTAGATCCCTTTCGGGTCGCGCGCGGCGCAGACCTCCAGCGGACAGTCGACGAAGACCTCGAAAAACCGGCCCGGCTCGACCAGCGCCCGCACCCGATCCCGATCCGACCGGAACGGTGAGATGAAGGCGGTTATGGCGATGATCCCCGCATCTACGAAGAGCCGCACCATTTCGCCGATGCGACGGATGTTCTCACTCCGATCGTCCCCGGAAAAACCGAGATCGGCGCACAGGCCGTGGCGGACGTTGTCCCCGTCGAAAACATAGGTCGAACACCCCATGCGGTGCAGGACATGTTCGAGGCGATGCGCAATCGTCGACTTGCCCGAGGCTGAAAGCCCCGTGAACCAGACCACCGCACCGCGGTGCCGATGCAGCCGCTCCCGATCTTCCCGGCTGACCAGTCCTTTGAACCAGGTGACATTGTTCTTCTCGGCGATCGTGCCTTCTCCCATGCTTTTTGCAAACCTCCACGAATCAAAATCGGAACGGCCTATTGATAAATGAATTCCCCTTTTCCAGCAAGGTGAAAAAGGGGCGGACCGGGTCTGATCCCGTCCTCGGATCGTTTTTTATCTTGACACCCAACCCATACATCCCGCATACTTTCACTAAAAAGTTCCCTTTATCAATGGTTTAAGTCAACATTTCTTTCGACTTCCTGAAATGCCCCCCGTATCCCGGCCCGCAGGGTGCGGCATCCGCTGGATCCCGGGCGGCTTCACCGATACCCGCCCTTTTTGCCAAGGGCTTTCCAAAGTCGCTGAGACCATCCGCCCCGGAAAGCCGCCGGGCCTATTTCGCAAGTTTTTGCAATCGAAGCAATCCATTCGGAACCACCATCCCGGTTGAAGGATGTTTTAGTCGCTGGTGTAAAAGGCCTTTCGATCAACCCCAACCGTTCTTGTTTTTTGTTTTCTTTTTTATTCTCTGGTGCAAAAGGCCGCGGGCCCCCATGAATCATTGCAGAGGCAGGTTCGTGTCCCATCCGGAAAGGGGCCTTTTGGCCAATCTCGGCGTCAATCTGCACGTTTGCTTGATATTGGCCAAAAATCCTCATTTCCGGTTGGCAAACCGGGTTCTACCGGGAAATCATTTCGTGATGTAAACTACTTGATTTCCTTGATATTGGCCAAACCGGGACCCGCCGCGAAGCGGTGGGACTGAGCACTTGAAGGGTGTGAAGAAAAATCCTCATTTCCGGATGGAAGCGAAATCTTTTTCAGGCCGCAGATCCGTGCGGAGACATGCCGGCAAAACCCTTGCCCGATCGAAAGGAGACAGGATTCTTATGGCCATCGTGGAAAAAAAGGTTGCCTGCCCATTCTGCCGCAAACCCTTTCGGGCGGCCCCCGGGATCAGTCCGCTCGGCTTTCAGAAATACGCCTGCCCGAATTGCGGTCGAACCATCCTTCACCCCCTTTTCCGGCGGCGTTATTATTGGATGGCGCTGGCCGTTCTGGGGGCGGCGGCCCTTTTCTCTCTCGCCGGCTACAGCGCGCAGCCCTGGGGCGACAAGCTCCTCGCTGCGGCGGTCCTCAGCACGATCTATGTCATGGAGCGCGTGTCCTATCTCCTCTTTCCGCTCGCCGCCTGGGCTGTCCTGCGTCTCTTCGGCATATCCTACCCATGGGCGCTTTCGGCGGCCCGGACCGTCCTGCGGTACACCGGCATGGCGGCGCTTGCAGGCATCTTCATCGCCATCCTGGGGGGGGTCGCCAGCCTCGTCTGGCGGGGAATCATCCTGGAACCGTTTCTCGCGTCGATCATTCTTTCCTTCGGCTTTCTGGCTGTCCTGATGCGGGATCGAGCGATCCGGACGCGCCTGCAGAAGACCTGAACCTGGAAACATCGAACCGGTACAGACGGGCCGAGGGCCTTCACTCTTGTGTAGACCGACCAGAAAGGGAGAGTCTCGATGTTGCGCCTGCGGATATTTCAGGCGGCGGAATGAACGTAGCCTTCGTGATCGAACGGTTTACGGCCGGTTCGACCGGCAGGGGTAAGACTGGCATCGCGGCCCGGCAACGCCGGCCTCGAGCGGATGGACGTGCACGTATTGAGGGGGAGAGATGAAGGATACCCAATCCGCCGGAATGATCTATGATTTTCTGAAAACCGTTCCACCGTTCCATCTCCTGCCCGACGCGGAGATTCGGGACCTCTCGCGCACCTTAACCCTGGAGCACTTTCATCCTGATCAAGTGATCCTCAGCCCCGGCTCCCCCCCGAACCAATTCCTGTACCTGATCCGCTCCGGCGAGGTCCGGCTCATCCCTTTCGGGGGTCGGAAGGAAAGCGCCGGGCCTGTGGTCGACATGCGCGGAGAAGGGGAGTTTTTCGGCTTTTTCAGCCTCCTCGGCAACCGGCCGAGTCCTTTCACCATCGTCGCCGAACGGGACACCATTTGCTTTCTCCTCGGCAAGGCCAGCTTCCTCCGGCTCCTCGACACCTATCCCGATGTCCTCCTGTACTTCACCATGGGCCCCAGCAAGGGCTTCAAGGCCCCCGTCCCGGGAAGGCCGGCGGAAGGGAGTGCCGCAGCGCCTTCCGGGCCGGAGCCGGACATCCTCTTTTTTTCCGCCCGCGTGCGGGACATCATGCATCCCCACGTGGCGGTCTGCCCGGACAACGAATCCGTCGTGGCGGCCGCCCGCCTCATGACCACGCGCGGGGTCGGGTCCCTGGTCGTCGTCGACCCGGCGCAGAAGCCCATCGGGATCCTGACGGACGGGGACCTCCGACGCAAGGTGATCGCCTCGGGGGAGCTGAAGGATGTCCCCGTCAAAGGGGTCATGAGCCATCCCCTCTCGGCGGTGCCGCCCGACGCCTTTCTCTTCGATGCCATCCTCCTCATGATCCGCAAACGCATCAAGTACCTGCCCGTCCTCCAGGGACAGGACCTGGCGGGAATCCTCTCCGAGCGGGACCTCATGATCTCGCAGGGCAACAACCCCGTCGCGATCATCCGCCGCATCCAGCAGGCGCCGGACCTCGAGGAGCTCGTTCTCATCCGCAAGGAAATCACCCACACCCTGAAGGTGATGCTCGAGCGCGGCGGGCAGGCGCGGGAGATCTGCCAGCTCATCACCCAACTGAACGACCACCTCACGGTCCGGATCATAGAACTGGCCGCGGGGGACCTCGACCGGGAGGGTCGGAAGGCCCCCCCGCTGCCTTTCGTCTGGGTGTCCCTCGGAAGCGAAGGGCGCCAGGAGCAGACCCTCTCGACCGACCAGGACAACGCCCTGATCTTCGGCGATTCCGACCCCGGCTCGGAGGCGGACGCAAAGGCCTATTTTCTGGTCCTGGCCGAGCGGGTGGTCTCCGGCCTCGAACGCTGCGGCTTCCCGCGCTGCAACGGAGACATGATGGCCTCGAACCCGCAGTGGTGCCAGCCGCTCAGGGTCTGGAAGGACTATTACCAGAAGTGGATCTTTCAGCGGGACCTCTCGGCCCAGGATATCCTGATCTCGTCCATCTTTTTCGATTTCCGGGCCATCTACGGACCGGAGAGCCTTCTGAACGATCTGATCGCCTCCATCAAGGCAGCCATCCCCGAGAGCAAGGTCTTCTTGCCTCACATGGCCCTGCGCTCCCTGGAGCTGCGGACGCCGTTGAGCTTCTTCAACCGGCTCGTGGTGGAACGGTCCGGACAGTACAAGAACCGCCTCAACATCAAACGCCACGGCCTGATGCCGCTGATCGACGCCGTCCGCATCCTGTCCCTCGAACAGGGGATCTTCCGGACCAACACGCTCGACCGCATTGCGGCCCTGATGGAAAGGGACATCTTCGCCCCGGGGGATGGGAACAACCTGCGGGAGGCCTTCAACCTCATGATGCTCCTGCGGCTGCAGCACAACCTCGAACAACTGAACCAGGGCGAGGAACTCGACAACTACATCGAACCTTCGGAACTGAGCACAATCCAGCGGTCCAATCTGAAAATGGCTTTCAAGGCCATCGACCGCCTGCAGAGCCAGATCGAGATCCGCTACGGCCTGACGACCCTCAGGAAACGGTGAAAACCCCTTCAGGAGCCGACGCATCCAGGACTCGCGGCATGGAAACGCCTTACTGGGCCGATGACTACCGCAGCAAGCTCACCTCCCCCGAGGAGGCCCTTCGCGCCATCCGGCACGGTCAGAGGGTCTTCATCGGGTCCTCCTGCGGCGAGCCCCAGTGCCTGGTCCGCGAACTGGCCAGCAAGGCCCACCTCTTCGGGGACATCGAGATCGTGCGTCTCCTCAGCATGGAGAGTTCGCCGCTCACCCGGATCGCCGCCAGAAGCGGCGGCGACTGCTTCAACATGCGCTCCTTCTATCTCGGATCGGGGAAGACCCGGACCCTCGAGCGCAACCGCCGCTTCATCACCCCGATCAACCTCTCGGCGGTGCCGCGCCTCCTCCGAAGCCGGCAGATCCCGATCCATGCCGCCCTGATCCAGGTCTCTCCGCCGGATGACTTCGGCTGGATGAGCCTCGGCATCTCGGTCGACATCACCCTAGCGGCGGCCGAGGCAGCCTCCCTGGTCATCGCCCAGGTCAACCCCAGGATGCCGCGTGTCCTGGGCCACAGCTTCATCCATGTCAACCGGGTCGACCGGATTGTCGAATGCGAGGAGGATCTCCTGACCATCGCCGACCCGCCGGGCCTCGAAGCCGCCAGACAGATCGCCGGGCACACGGTCAAGCTCATCGAAAACGGAGCCACCATCCACATCGGCCTCGGCGCCGCCCCCCAGGCGACCCTCGCGGCCCTTACCGACCGGAAGGACCTCGGGGTCCACAGCCGTTTCCTGACCGACGGCATGATGAAGCTGGTCGGCCTGGGGGTGATCACCAACCGGCGCAAGGGATACAACAACGGCAAACTCGTGGCGAGCGCCGCCATCGGCTCCAAAGACCTTTACGCCTTCATCAACGACAACCCGTGCATCGAGTTCCGCCCGTCCGACTACGTGAACCGGCCGTCGATCATCGCGCGGCACAACCGGATGGTGGCCCTCAACGTGGCCACCGCCATGGACCTCACCGGCCAGGTCGCGGTCGACGCCATGCCGTACAACAATCTCTCCGGCGTGACCGATATCATGGATTTCATCCGGGGGGCGGCGGAGGCCCCCGAGGGGAAATCCATCCTGATGCTGCCGTCGACCACCCTCGACGGAAAGCAGAGTCGGATCGTCCCCACGCTGGACGACACGGCTGTCGTCGTGCCGCGCGGCGACGTCCAGTACGTGGTGACGGAATACGGGATCGTCAATCTGTTCGGAAAAAGCCTCCAGGAGCGGGCGGTGGCCGTCATCAGCATCGCGCACCCGGATTTCCGCGAGGACCTCTTCTATCAGGCCCGGCAAAAGGGCCTGCTCGCTCCCGAGCAGACCCTGAGCGCCTCCATCTTCGGGGTCTACCCCGTAAAGCTGGAAGAGGCCCACGACATCGCGGGCGAACGCGTCCTGATCCGGCCCACCAAGCCCTCCGATGAGCGGCTGATCCAGGAGCATTTCTACAACATGGACAAGGAGGACCTCGTCTTCCGCTTCATGCACGAAAAGCCGCTCTTTCCCCGGCGCGACGTGGCCGAGATGTACCACATCGACTACATCAAGAACCTGACCCTCCTGGCGGTGACGGGCGAACTGGGATTCGAGACCGTCATCGCCATCGGCGGCTCGTTCTTCCACCCGGCCCGGAATGAAGCCGAGGTCGCCTTTTCCGTCCTCAAGGACTGGCAGGGGAAGGGGATCGGGACCATCCTCATCCGCAAACTGGCCGAAGCCGCCCGCGAAAGCGGCATCGCCGGCTTGAGCGCGTACACGATGCCCCAGAACCAGAAGATGATCAAGCTGTTCCACTCACTGCCCTACAAGGTCCACACCTTTTTCGAGGAAGGAACGCTGTGCCTCACCTGCCGGTTCGACGAACCGGCGGAGGGATGAGATCGAAGGTCCGCCGAGGCGGACCCCGGATCCCGGGCCTGCGGAAGGGAGTACCGACATGCAGAACAAAGAGCTGTGGCCGTTCATCTTCTTCCTGGGCATCCTCGTTTTCAACTGGCCGCTGGCCGCGCTGGTCCGAGTGCCTCTGCCCTATTATCTCTACACGCTTTGGGCGCTCTTCATCCTGATCGTCGGGATCCTCGTCAACCGAACGAACGGCAGGGGGAAGGTCTGAGATGTTCAAGGGGTGGTTCATTTCCCTGATCGTGATGGGCAATCTGACGGCCCTTTTCCTCGTCGCCTATTACGCCGAACGGCGCGAGCGGAAAGGGAAGAGTCTGGTCGCGAACCCCTATGTCTATTCCCTCTCCCTGGCGGTCTACTGCACCTCCTGGACCTTTTACGGCAGCGTGGGCGAGGCGGCCACCTCGGGGCTGTCCTTTCTGCCGGTCTACCTCGGCCCCACCCTGATGTCGTGCCTCTGGGGGGTCCTCCTGATCAAGATCATCGTCATCGCGAAGCGCCACCGCATCACCACCATCTCGGATTTTCTGAGCTCCCGCTACGGGAACTCGCTCTTCATCTCCATCCTGGTCACCCTGGTCTCGCTGATCGGCATCACCCCCTATCTCGGGCTCCAGATGAAGGCCATCCTGAACGCCTTCACGATCCTTGCCGGCGAGTCGCGGGGCATCACCGCCACCGGATGGGTGATCACCCTGGTCCTCGGCGTCTTCGCGGTCATCTTCGGCGCGCGCCGCCTGGATTCATCCGAGCGGCACGGCGGACTGGTCCTCGCCATCGCCTTCGAATCCCTGGTCAAGCTGGTCGCCTTCCTGGGCGTCGGGATCTTCGTCACCTACGGACTCTTCGACGGCTTCGGGGAGATCTTCAGCCGCATCCAGGCATCGGATCAGGGGCACCTGATGACGATCGGCGAGGGGTCCACCGTCAGCTATCTGGAGTGGTCCTCGCTCCTTTTCCTCTCCATGATGGCCGTCCTCTTCCTGCCCCGCCAGTTCCAGATGGCGGTGGTGGAAAACGCCGATCCCTCCCACGTCTACAAGGCCATGTGGCTCTTTCCGCTCTACCTCCTGCTGATGAATATCTTCGTCCTGCCGATCGCCTTCGGGGGGATCCTCCTCGGCAGGCACCAGGCGGAGGCCGACACCTTCGTCCTCACCATCCCCCTGACCCAGGGCAGCCCCGCCCTGGCCCTCCTGGTCCTGATCGGCGGCTTTTCGGCCGCCAGCGGCATGATCATCGTGGAATCCCTGGCCTTGAGCACCATGGTCATGAACAGCCTCGTCATGCCGGCCATCTTCCGCTTCCGGCAGATCAGGGGGTTTCCCGCGCTGATCCTGAACATCAAACGCTTCATCATCATCGGGTGCGTTTTCCTCGGCTATTTCTTCGCGGTCTTCATCGGCCGCTTCTACACACTGGTGCAGATCGGCCTCAAATCCTTCGAGGCCGTCACGATCTTCGCCCCGGCCTTCATCCTGGGCCTTTACTGGAAGAAGGGCAACAAGAAGGGGGCGATCGCCGGCATCCTGGCCGGCTTCGGTGTGTGGACCTACACCCTTCTGCTGCCGGCCCTCATCCGCGCGCACGTGCTCCCCGACGAATGGGGTGCCCAATCCCTGATGCAGAACGTGTTCCTGAGCCCCAGGGCCCTCTTCGGACTCAAAGGGCTCGACAAATGGAGCCACTCCCTCTTCTGGGGGCTGCTCTTCAACGTCGTCGCCTACATCGGGGTCTCGCTCGCCACCGCCAAGCGCGGGGAGGAAGAGCGGCAGGCCCTGCTGTTCGTGGAGGCCTACGACCCGGCGCTGGTCTCCCCGAAGAGCCTTTACAGCATCGAACAGATCGAAGCCATCCTCGAGCAGTACATCGGCAGGCAGGAGGCGTCCGATGTCATCGGCCGCTTCATGGCCCGACACGGGATCGAGCGCGGAGCGATCAGCCGGGACGATTTGATCCGCCTGCGGGACGAGGCCAAACGGATCCTGTCCGGGGCCCTCGGATCCTCCATGGCCGCCATCCTCTTCGAGGACAAATCGATCCTCACCGAAAAGGAGCGGGACGAGCTTTCGAGCTCCGTCAAGATGATGACCGACACGCTGCGCTTGTCCCGCCACGAACTGTCCGAGGCCAACCGGAACCTGGCCTACCTCAAGGCCTTCAGCGAAAACATCATCGAAAGCGCCCCCTTCGGGATCGTGGCCGTGGACGCCCACCTCCACGTCACCTATTGGAACCGGGAGATGGAGACGCTGACGGTCATCCCCAAGGCAGCGGCCATCGGCCGGCCGGTCCAGCCCCTGATCCCCTGGATCCCCGAGGAGACCTGGACCCTTGGAAAGCAGCAGGAACGGACGGTGGAATCGCCCGCCCTGCAGCACATCAAGATCAACATCAGTCCGTTCAAAGACCCCTCCGGCGGGCTGGTCGCCATTTTCGAAAACATCACCCAGAAGAAGATCATGGAAAAGCAGCTGCTCCAGACCTCGAAGCTGGCGAGCCTCGGCAAACTGACGGCTGGCATCTCCCACGAGATCGGCAACCCGCTCGCCTCGATCAGTTCACTGGTGCAGGAGCTCCAGTCCCTCGAACTCCGCAGCGATCAGGATGTGGCCTTCACGCAGGAGTCCCTGAACAACATCAACGGACACCTGGCCCGCATCTCCAAGATCGTCCGGAGCCTCGGCGATTTCGCGCGCCTTTCCTCTTCCGAAAAGGTGCCCACCGACATCCCCGGGCTGGTCGAGCAGACCGTCAATCTTCTCAAATACGACAAACGGTCGCGGAAGGTGGAGTTCGTCACCCGGATGGACAAGATCCCCCAGCTCCGCGTCAATCCCGACCAGATCCAGCAGGTCTTCCTGAATCTCATGCTCAATGCCGTCGACGCGATGCCGGAGGGCGGCAGGCTCGAGGTGTCGATCGAGGACAAGGACCGATGGATCGACATCCGCTTCCGGGACACCGGGAGCGGTATCGACGAATCGCTGATCGACCGCATCTTCGACCCCTTTTTCTCCACCAAACCCATGGGCAAAGGCACCGGCCTCGGGCTGAGCATCTGCTACGGCATCATCAAAGAGCACAACGGAAGCATCAGCGTCAGAAGCAGCAAAGGGAACGGGACCAGCTTTGAAATCAGGCTGCCAAAAGAGGAGGCATCACATGGCTGAAACCATACTCATCGTCGAAGACGAGGACACCCTCAGGGAATCTCTCACCCGGGTCTTTGAGCGGGAGGGCTACGAAGTCGTCCCCGTGAGCAGCGCGGAGCCGGCCATGGAGCTTTTCGAGGAGGGCTCCTTCGACCTGATCCTGACCGACATCATCCTTCCGGGGATGACGGGGATCGAATTGATCAAGCGCGTAAAGGAGGCCGCACCCGAGCAGGCCTGCATCGTCATGACCGCTTACGCCTCGCTCGAGACGGCGGTCGAAACTCTGCGAGCGGGGGCCTATGACTACATCGTCAAACCGATCATCCACGAAGAAATCAAGCAGACCGTTCGAAACGCCCTCAAACTGAGGGCCCTGCAGGAGGAGAACGCCCAACTGCGCGAACAGGTCGCCGGCTATTATGACACCCGGCACCTGATCGGCGCCCACCCCGCCATCGCGTCCGTCCGGGACCGCGTCCACAAGGTGGCGGAGGCCAGGAGCCCCGTCCTTTTAACCGGCGAGATCGGGACCGGCAAGAAGCTCGTCGCCCGGATGATCCATGAAGCGGGATCCAGGATGCGCCTGCCTTTTCTCGAGGTGCACTGCGAGGCCCTGTCGCCCGCCGGGCAGGAAGAGGCCCTGTTCGGCGGGCGAGGAGCCCAGGGTCCGCAGGGTCAGACGGGCGCCCGCGGACTCCTCGAAAGGGCCCGGGGCGGGACGGTCTACCTGAACCGCGTCGACGCCCTCGCCCTTCCCGTCCAGCAGCTGCTGCTCTCCGTCCTGTCGGAGGGCCGCATCCGCCCGGCCGGCGGGGGGGCGGACACGCCCTTCGGGGCGCTCATCATCTCCGGAACGGAGAAGGGCCTCGGAGCGGCCGTTGCGGAAGGCCGGTTCCTCGGCGCCCTCCAGCAGCGGCTGCGGGTCGCGGAGCTGCAGCTGCCGCCGCTGCGCGAACGGGGGGAAGACATCCAGGAACTGGCCGCTTTCTTCGTGAGCCGTTACAACCGCGCCTTCGGCAAGGCCGTCGAGGGCCTCGCCCCGGAGGCCTGGGCCCGGTTGCAGGCCTACGCATGGCCCGGCAATGTGCTGGAACTCAGAAACCTTCTCGAGCGGGCCGTTCTGCTCACCCGGAACGGCCGGCTCCAGCCGGCGGACTTTCCGCCCCTTTCGTAACCATGCTGACAGAAGACGTTATCCGGTTTCTCTCGGGGGTCCCCCCGTTCCAGTTCCTGGACAGAGGGGAGATGGAGCGGGTGGCCAGGGATGCCTCCCTGGAATTCTATCCCGTCAACACACTCATCCTGAAACAGAACGGGCCTCCCAGCGACGCCTTGAGGGTCATCAAGAAGGGGGCGGTCAAGGTCGTCATCGAGGGGGACGAAGGAGAAGAAATCGTCACGGAGTACAAGGGCGAAGGGGACAATTTCGGGTTCCTGTCCATGATCGGAAAGGACCGCCAGCGCACCACGGTCAAGGCCATCGAAGACACCCTCTGCTACATCCTGAGCAGGGAGCGGGTCCAGCGGCTCCTCGAGTCCAGCCCGGCCTTCGCCGAGTATTTCCTGTCGTACCTGTCCCGTTACGTCGATCGGACCTCTCAGGAGATGCGACGGCGAAGCCAGCTCCAGAGCGCCCACGACCGGCTCCTCTTCACAACGCCGGTGGGGAACATCGCCATGGACCTGATCACGGTGCCCGGGTCCATCTCGATCCAGGAAGCCGCCAGAACCATGGTCAGACACCGGATCAGCTCGCTCGTCATCCTGAACGAGCACAACCTGCCCACGGGCATCGTAACCGACCGCGATCTGCGCGAGAAGGTCGTGGCGACGGGGCGAAGCGTCTCGGAGCCGGTCCGGAACATCAGCCACCTCGCCCTGATCCGGGCCGACGGAAAGGGATCCTGCTTCGAGGCCCTCATGAAAATGATCCAGTACAACATCCACCATCTCCTCGTGGTGGAGGAAGGCGAAATCAAAGGGATCATCACCAACCATGACCTCATGCTGCTCCAGGGGACCTCCCCTGTCTCCTTCGCGAAGGACATCCTCCTCCAGGACAGCCTGGAGGGGCTGATCCCCCTGATGTCGAAGGTCTTCAACGTCATCGGGCTGCTGCTCAAGGAAGGCAGCCATTACGCCCAACTCGCGGGCATCATCTCCGAGATCTACGACCGGCTCATCCGAAGGGTCCTCGAGCTGACCGAAAAGGAGATGGGGCCGCCGCCGCTGCCCTATTGCTGGGTGGTTCTCGGAAGCGAAGGGCGCCGGGAACAGATCTTCAAGACGGACCAGGACAATGCCCTCATCTACTCCGACCCGGCCACCCCCGGCGAGGAGATCGACGCAGCGGGCTATTTCTCCGTCTTCAGCAACCGGGTCAAAGAGAACCTCGGCTCCCTCGGGATTCCGGCCTGCCCCCAGGGACTCATGGCGGCCAACCCCCGCTGGTGCCAGCCGATCCGGACCTGGAAGGCGGTCTTCACCCAATGGATTGCAGAGCCTTCCGAGGGGGACTTGGCGAATGCGCTCAATTTTTTCGACGCCCGGCCGCTCTTCGGCAAGTCCATGCTGTTTCAGGGGATCCGAAGCCACATCACGCCCTGGATCGTGGAGGAAGGCGGCGCGTTTCTGAGTGCGCTTGGGCGGCTGGCCGTCAGGACCCCTCCCCCGGCCGGCTTCGTCGGCAATGCGATCTTCGAAAAAAACGGAGAACAGAGGACGGAGATCGATCTGAAGCGGCGCGGAATCCTCCCGATCGTCGACCTCGTCCGGCTGTTCGCGCTCTCGATCGGTCTTCCGGAAACCGCCACCCTCGGAAGGATCAAGGCCCTGCGCATCAAGGACCCGGCTTTTGCACCGATGGAACGGGAGCTGCTTCACACCTTCGAGTACCTGATGCTGACCCTCACCCATCACCAGTATGAACAGATCCGGTTGGGGCTCGCCCCGGACTCCTTGCTGCAGCCCGCGGACATGAGCAGCCTCGAGAAGAAGACCTTGCGGGAGGCCTTCCGTCTGATCGAGTCCCTGCAGCAACTCGCGCGGGAGCGTTTCGATCCGGGGACGGCCTGATGTCCGAGCGTATTCTCATCGTCGAAGACGAGGCGGCTCTGTGCGAGTCGTTGCGGCGGGTGTTCGAGCGCGACGGGTACGACGTCTCGACCGCCGGCAACGCCGAGGCGGGCCTGCTTCTCTACGAGGCGGGGGGGCACGATCTGATCCTCTGCGACATCCTCCTGCCGGGCATGGACGGCATCGAGTTCCTCGAGGCGGTCAGGAAACGCTGCCCTGAGCAGATCGTGATCGTCATGACGGCCTACGCCTCGATCGAAACGGCGGTCGGCGCGTTGAGGGCTGGCGCCCACGACTATATCCTGAAGCCGGTGATCCACGAGGAGATCAAACGCCTGGTCCGGATGGCGCTCCATCAGCGGTCGCTCCAGTCAGAGAATGCGCTGCTCCGCAAACAACTCGAAGAACGGCACGATTTTCAGAACATCCTCGGCGCGAGCACCGCGATCCAGGGCTTGATCGAACAGGTCAAACGGGTCGCCGATTCACGCAGCAACATTCTGGTCCTGGGGGAAACCGGGACGGGCAAGGAGCTTTTCACCCGCGCCATCCATCACAACAGCCCGCGGCGGAGCAAACCCTTCATCCCCATCAACTGCAGCGCCATCCCCGATCATCTGCTGGAATCGGAGCTGTTCGGCTATGTGAAAGGGGCCTTTACGGGGGCGACCCAGACCAAGCGCGGGCTCTTCGAAGAGGCCGATGAGGGGACCGTCTTCCTGGACGAGATCGCCGACCTGAGCCCGCACCTCCAGGCGAAGCTCCTGCGCGTGATCGACGACCACGAGATCCGGCCGCTCGGCTCTACCCAGAGCCGCAAGGTCGATCTCCGGTTCATCGCCGCCACCAACCGGGATGTGATCCAGGCCGTGCGGGAAGGAACGCTGCGTGAGGATCTCTTTTACCGTCTGAACGTCGTCACCCTGCACCTTCCGCCCCTCAGGGAGCGGAAGGAGGACATCCCCATTCTGGCGGCTCAGTTCATCGCCAAATTCGCCCAGGAACTCGGGAAGCGGGTCCGCGACCTGGACCCGGCCGCCGCCCGCCTCCTGAGGGAGTACCCCTGGCCCGGGAACGTGCGCGAACTCCAGAACATCATCGAACGGGCCGTCTTGATCACCGACGGCACATTGATCCGCCCCGGACACCTCCCCGAAGGCCTGAAGACCGGAGGGACGTTCGCCGGCCAGTCTTTGGAGGAGGGCCTTTCCATCGAGGGCTATACCAAGGCCTTCATCCGCCGTTACCAGGCCACCCTGACCGAACAGCAGCTGGCCGACCGCCTGGGCATCACCCGCAAGGCCCTCTGGGAAAAGCGCAAGCGCTGGAATCTAACTCGCTAGTCCTTGTTCGGACCATCGCCCCAGAGGGGGTCTCCGAAGCGCTCGATGAGCCAGTCTTCGGGAGAGAGATTTTTCCTGATATCGTCTGCTTCGAAGGAATATTGATAATGGTTGCAGTAATCCATGATCTTCCGGTAGGCCTCGATGATCCGGCGGGTCATCTCATGACGGGCGTCGGCATCGTCCGCCGAGCGGTCGGGATGCCATTTTTCGAGGAGCATGCGGTAGTGGGTCTTGATCTGCTTCAGGGTCGCCCTTTCCGGCAGACCGAGGACCTCTTTCGCGGCAGTGATTTCACGGTATCTTTTCATGAGCGGCTCCCGCCTCCAGACGGCTTTCGGATGAATAGCCGGCTTTTACACCCCCATGCCGATCTTGTCAACCAGGCCCCGGTCACGACCCGTCCCCCTCCCCGCCGGTTACCTTTTTTCCTCATTCACCGTCTCATTTGCTACCAAAAGTAACGCGCTTTCAGGTATCGCCCGACCGGCCGCGATTTCTCCAGGAGGCAGGTCTTTTTCGCCGGCGGACCCATGCGCGGGAGCCGGTTCCACCCTCCGTCCCCGCATGTCGCCGGAGGTCGATGCCTGCCCGGATCTCCCGGTGGCGCCCCGCATCCAGGCATCCTGTTACCTTATGTAGCACGACAGGCCTCTTCCCCGGATCCGGAGAGGCCGCACCGCGGGTCCGAGCGCGCCCTCTTTCAATAAATTGATCAACGATATCGATTCATTACAATTCAAGGG
>Ga0209164_1001558_pt1 | contig 28742 bp, 25 predicted proteins | sample MTBNYHSulfiMetaG_FD_187458 | JGI IMG/M metagenome (GOLD analysis project Ga0209164, IMG submission 187458) | Enrichment culture microbial communities from rom New York Harbor, USA that are MTBE-degrading - MTBE-NYH (New York Harbor Sulfidogenic)... | ecosystem: Environmental > Aquatic > Marine >... | reverse complement strand
ACCGCCTGCCGGTAGGGGCCGCCAAACAAATGCCCCTTTCTCTCGTATTTCTTGTTAAACCACATGGCATATCGGGAGAAAAGGTCTCTCATGGCATCATATAGATTCTCACCTTCAGGCCTGAGAATAAGATGAAGATGATTCCCCATGAGACAGAAGGCGTAGATTTCGATGCCATGCCTACGGCTGAAATCCTTTAAGAGGACCAGCATGTAAAGATAATCTGAATCTTCGAGAAACAGGGGTTCTTTGCCGGCCGCCCGCTGCGTGATATGAGAAACCAGCCCCGGCGCATTCAGCTTCTGCTTGGCGCGGAAGACCCGTCTGATTTTCCTATGGGTAATGTCGTCTATTATCGGCATGGTCGCATTTTTACCCAAAACGGCTTTGAGCCGATTTGGGTAAAAATGAGCTGGGTTGTGCCTCAACGTTACCCGTGTCCAGAAGGGAGCGGCGTTCTTGAAGCGTGGGCAATCCGTGATGCCGCCTGGGATTGCCGCACATGAAGCACGAACAGACCTTGGGGGTACGGGCATACAGGCCAACCTCCCGCGAAGAGAAATCTGTATCCAACAAGAAGTAGCGACGAAGCGTCTTACGGACCCACGCCTTCTTTGAGGCCTTTGAATTTTGTGAAAAATGCGCAAGACGGTCCTTTGGCGCCAGGGTTTGACAAAAATTGTCACTAAAATTTCCGGTCTGAGTCCCTTTTCGTATCCAAATTTCAGTTACCTTGCGCAATTTCCAGGTCAATTCCGTCCTCCAGGGAGCCTCCATATGCCCTTTTCCTATCTCAGGGCATACGTCTCCCTCCGTTTTCAGGAGGTTACCAATTTCGCCCCTCTGTTGATGTTGAATGCCATCTGCCTGCACATCGTATCCCACATATTCTTGACTACCGTGGTGAATCTGGCCCGGTAGGCGCCATCATATAAATGACTCAGCCCAAAGTACTGCTCCACAATGTATCTCTTCTTCGATATCTTCTTGTTCCTCTCGATCTCCATCTCGGTTAACTTCGCAGTCGTCGTATCTTTCCTCATAATCCCATCTTCTATTCCGTTCAAATGGAGGAAGGCCCGGTTGGGCTGACCATAATAGCCTTTATCCGCATATACCTTTTCGATGGGGTCCTTCGTATGGCAACTGGCTATCGTTAAGTAGGGAAGATAGTTGGTATCGTGTACCGAGGCCGGTGTCAGTGTCGTAGCCAATACAAAACCGCTGTTTACATCAACCGACGCATGCTCCTTAAGACCATAGTGCGGTTTGTCGTTTTTTACTGTCCAGTCTGATTCCAGATCCCGGTTGAATTTGAGAGGCTTGCTGTTTTTGTCCAATTTGCCCTCAGGTGTATTACGCTTGTCTTTCACCTTCCGCAGTTCATCGTTGCTCAGTGGCTTACTCGCTGATTTCACCAGCCTCGCATCCACCGCAATCCCCTCATTGATGCTCAGCCCTCTCTTGGCAAACTCCTGTAACACCACACTGTTCAGCTCAATCATAGCTTCTTTGGATAATCTGCCTCGGAACCTTGAGAATGTCGAGTGGTCAGGGGACGGCTTGTCCAATGTCAAACCGAGAAACTTCTTGAAAGAGATGCGATCATTAATCTGGTTTTCAAGCTCAGGATCTGATGGGATACGAAACCACTTCTGCAGAAGCATGGCTTTCAATAGCATCAGGGGTGGGTAGGCATCTGCCCCTTCTGCACTTGTTCCAACCTCATAGTGTTCCATCAACAGTTCCTCGATGTTACTCCATTTTACTACCTTTTCTATCTTCTCCATCATCTTGAGGCTGCGATTGTGCTCCAGAGACTTGCAAATCGCCAAATCAGCAAAGCTTAGGTTCTTCCCTATCTGCTTGTATCCCATGGCCCCCCTCCTTTATCCCGTCATCTGACAATCTTTGAGCAGGTCCATACCATACAAGAGCTCCTAAGTCAACAAAATTATTAAATTAAACCGATTTATATCATATTAAATTAAATACGAATAACCATTACGGGGCCTGGACTTAGCTATTTTAGCAAATCCGTTCAACGGACAATTTTTGGCAGGTTATGCAAAGGTCTCTCTTTCGTTTCACATGATGACGCCGCAGAGAATGCTTCAGGCTTTCGGGGTTCATCCCCATGGATATTCTCCCGCTTTTACCCAAACCCGCCTTGAGCCGAAATGGGTAAAGATCAGCGATGGGAAAATCTGGATGAAGGACATTACGGTTCCAGGGATCGTCGCCGGCAATTTTCAATTGCCAGGCACAGAGTCACCCCGCATGCGATAGCTGATTGCTTTGCCTGATTTTTCCTCTCAAAAAATCAGGCAAAGCAAAATTCAATCACTGCGATCTCTGTGCCTCTGTGTGAGAAATAAATAGGGTGCGGATCACGGACGTCCCCCTCTCCCCACACATCTCGTGTAACAGGTATATTCCCGATCCATGTTCTCATGCCCGCACAGTCCGTTCCAATCAACCAGTCGCTGCCAGTCGATTCTGAAACTGGTCACTCAGGTCGAACTCTATGGTCCGGCCAATGGCTTCCGTTGCGTCAATAACCTCGATTCCCATCAGTTTGTCATTCACGTCGAAATCAGCGTGTACCCCCGGTCTGATGGTCTCGGTCCTTGCAACCTTGCGCTCACCCACCGCAAACCTGATATACAGGAGGTCTCTTGCCCCATCATATTCTATCCTCATGGGTTTTCTCCTTTTTTTGGGAAGTTGCTGCCATATCGGGCCTTCGCTGTCAAAGGTACGATCCGTCCGTGTTCAACTTTATAATAGATGGATACCTCCTTCTCTACAAAGACCCGCCCAAGCCACGGTTGATTATAGTCAAAAACGTATACTTTTCCGAATGTTCCTTCTTTGGCGTCTTCGGCCTGCCAACCGTTCGCCAGGGTCACGTTTAACTCGTCAAGCGTGATCCCCCTTTCTGCCAGGCGAGCAGCTAAATGCGGATGAACATCTTTTTCAGAGACAGGATCTCTCAACTTGTCATCCCCGTATCTGTTTATCCCCGCATCTCGGCATATCACCATTTTAACATCTCGCCATTCAGGAATTCGCCCTGCCGCTTATTTTGCGTCTGATCGGCTCATCTTCTGATGTCCTCTTTTCCCTTCGTCCCTGACTCTATCCCTCCCATTTCCTGCGACCTCCTAAGCCTTCCTTCCGTTCGTTCTCTTCTGTAGGAAAACCGGTAAGTTATTTGATTATTAACGGGCGTCTTTCTCTCCCTCACATGCTCTTTTCTCCTACGCTCACCTTTTCACCCTCTTATCTTCGCCCTTGTGCACTTTGCACGAATTTGCGGCTACCCCATATCTCAGCAGCCCCTAATCCGCGTCAATCTGCGCCTGCCCCGTGAAACCTCTTTCGTTCTTGTTTGGGATTTCACTGGGCGCGAGACTCTCTTATGATCTTATGAACCCCCAGCCCCTCCAGTCCTTGCACCGACCCCAAGCTTGAGACCCATTTTCTGAAATACGACGCCCAGCCTGCACAACCTGGCGCCATCGTCAGCAGAAAAGACACTCGTCGGACTGTCTTTCTCAAATGAACTCTGATAAGCAGGGTCGTCAATTTGCATGGCCTTTGCCACATCCTGAAGTGCCAACATCAACATCTCTTCAGAACCTTCTTCGATAGCCGCGTTAATATATTGAGCAGCCTCAGTCGGATTGCGCAAATCTTCAATCAGACCTTTTTCGTAGCTAACAGATACCTGCGTCATTTTCTCCTCCTGATATAATCCTGCCAGAGCCCCTTGGCCTTCTCAATGCCTTTTTGCTGGCTCTTCTTCACGCCCCCGCAAAGAAGGATGATCACGACATCGCTCTCTCGTCCGAAGTAGAGGCGATAACCAGGGCCAAAATCCATTTTCAGTTCGTATACACCATCAGCTATCTCATCTTCACCCCGATCCCCAACTCTCTCCGGTCAAAATTGCCCAAATGGTTGTGCGGAATCCATGTCCGCGACACCTCTATGTCCAACCGCTGCTCCTTCTGTCCTCTCTCTTCGGCCGGCATCTGACCTCCGATCTCCGACCTCTGTCCCTTCCCCTGCTCACCCCTCAACTCGTACCTCCGCTTGACGCTTACACCTCTAATCTTTGAGCTTTTGCCTTTCAGCTTAGCGCTTCCCCCTTTACCCCTTGCCCCTTGCTCCTCGCTCCTTGCCCCAAACGCAATCTTATCCAACACCTCCCCCTCATGGGACACCGTCACCACCACCGGTTCCTCCTCCCTCCCCGGCGTCATGCAATAAAACTCCAACTCAACCACGCCCTCCCTTCCCTGCCCAGTTGAACCGGGTCCCCTCCCAGGGCGTTCAACCGGGGCGCGCTCCGCGTTCCGAGCTCCGGCTTCCGGCACATAAATCGCTCCCCGCCTCCCGCACCACCGGTAATCCCCATATTTCCATCGCTGCGAGTGTTGATGAAACCCTGCGAAACAATCCCGGTCCTCCTCCATGGCATAGACTCTCATATCATACTTCTGGGCCAGGTCCTTCGACTCAAAATTTCCCAGATACACAAAGAGGCCTATCCCAACGAGCACCACACTCGCCTTTGTCAAAACGCCAAAGGCCTTTCTCAACCGGCCCGGCAGCACCCTGTCATCGATGGTCATGGCATACCCCAGACACAGAAAGATCATCGACCAGATCATGGGGATATACTGCATGCTCTGAAAGATGCCGTATGCATGGAATGCAATAATGGAAATAGCAACAGGTATGTTGAGTAGTCTCTTATTCTTTATGAGATCCACAATGAGCACGATAAGACCATACCCCATCATCAGCAACCACAAGGAGACGCCCACAATCCCGCCATTAACAAAGAGCTGAAAAATAGTCCCATGTGACGTCTGAGCATTGCTTCCCTTTACCTTTGCATACCCAGAAGATGGCAGATCCGACAAGATAAGGGCATGCCGTGCATACGACTCATAGCCAACACCGAACAGGGGACTTTCCATGCCGATATTGAACCCCTGTCTCCATCGCATGGGCCTACTGCTGGAATAAGGGCTAAAAACAGTTGATGCTTCCTGCTTGATAAATTCCGTGGTGCTCTTCCGATCCTTTGCAATCCCTTTAAAGTTGTCCCTTTCTCTTACACTATCCAGAAGCGGCATCAACAGATAGAATACAAGTACCAGACTGATCACAATGGTTAAGGGCACTGATACAGCGATCTTAACGACATCACGCCACTTGAAATGAAACGACTCCAGCCTTCCTTCCCTGGACAAGTAAAAGAACACCCAGCAGAACACGAGTATCAGCGGATACGATACCCACCCTGCCCTGGCAGCGCACAAAATGAGAGCGATTTCACAGAGAATTAGTGTGGTTATAAGAAGTATTTTAACGAAATACGTCCTGGCAGCCTGCATGCCAATCAAAACAAAGGGTACGGACACCAGAATAAACTCCGCAAACCACCCGCTGTTTAAAAAGGTGGAATGGAGGACGCCGGGCAACTCTGTTTTTCCCATCCGATACCAGACCACCGAAATAAGCCCGTAAAAATCCATCAGGCCGATAATGGCAGACAAGACAGCCCCCAAAAAAATACCAAAGAATAACCACTTAAACAGCTTATCCGAATTAACACACCTGGACAATTCCACGGCCAACACCGCAAACAGCATAAGCCGAATCACGGCTGCCACTGAATAGTAAAAGCTGTGTGGAGGACCGATAAAAAGATAGAAGAAGAAATCTGGAAACCCAAAAAACCAGAAATCCCTAAAAATCTGTGTCACCGGCAACAACAGCAGTGAAAACAAGGATAGCGTAACGTAACATAGAATTAGCGTCACCAAAGGCCGGTTCAACATAGCTAATCTTCTGATCTTCTCACCTTCTGATTTCTCCGCCTTCTGCTCCCCGCCCTCCTTGCTCCCTGCCCCCTGCTCCCTGCTCCCCGCCCTCCAATTGATCACAAACAGCGTCGTAGCCACCAGGGTAACCAGCAGCTCAAAGATTCGGCTCTGGATATCGATGGATCCGAATCCGAACAGAAAAAAAGAGAACCCAAATATGAAGAGAAGATGCTTCAGATAGCTCGGTCGAAACACCGCGAACACACAAGCCGCAACCACCGCACCCAAGAATCCGGCGATCGCCCCATTATATGGCGGATAATTGAAAATGGAGCCGAACCGAATCACCAGATTGAAGAGTAGAAAACCTAGAATCAGGCAGTCGACCACCCCGTTTTTTGCCCAACCCAGGCTTCTTCGCGCGCTCAGTTCTGCCATCTAAGTTCTGACTCCCGTCCTCTGTTCTTCGTCATCTGACATCTTGATTTCTCCCACTCCCCACAAAACAAAAGAGCAGCATATTATTTCACATGCTGCCCTTTAAGGCAATCCCCATTTAAACGCAACCTGATATGATACGCCCATGGCCCATGCCGGCTCAATATCATCCGTTCGTTACCCGTCCTCTAATCTCCGTGGCATAAGGTATCTCATCATAGCCGTACCCTTTAAACCAACGGCTTATCTCGCCAAAACGCCAAGGTTTTTTGCTAATGAAGGCCAATCTCTATCAATTTGTTTCGTGTGGGCCTTTCCACCCATTTGTCTCTCTCTGTGTTCTCCGTGCCACTGTGTGAGACTCTTATTTTCTTTCCGTCTCTGCGCCTTTCCGCGCTCCATTTTCTTTCAGCCCTTGCTCCCCCCCTTCATAGCTTTTCCCACAGCTCATACAATCCAGCTCGTCCGTCAGCCGTTCCCCACAGGCACACATCCAGCCGACCCGCCTCGCCGGATTCCCCAACATCAACCCATAATCCGGCACGTTCCGCGTCACCACGGCCCCAGCACCCACAAAGCCATACCTCCCGATGGTGGTCCCGCAAACGATAGTGCAATTGGCACCCAGGGTGGCCCCATGTTTAACCAGCGTCGGTCTCACCTGATCCATCTTCCGGATCTCGGCCCGAGGATTGTAGATATTGGTAAAGACCATGGAAGGCCCGCAGAACACCCCATCCTCCAGGGTCACCCCCTTTAACACACTCACATTGTTCTGGATTTTGCACCCCTTCCCAATACTCACATCCGGTCCAATCACCACATTCTGCCCGATATTGCATCCTTCCCCAATCCTCGAGTTACTCAATACATGCGAAAAATGCCAGATCTTGGTCCCCTCCCCAATCTCCACATCTTCATCCACCACCGCGGTCCCATGCACAAAATACTTCTCACCCTCTACCCCTCTCACCTTCTCATCTTCTATTCTTTCTTTTTCTGCGACTTTGCGTCTTTGCGCGAGATCAATCCTTTCCCCTTCCCCATCCAGCGACCGCTGCGCCGCGTTCAGCACCCGCAGCACCCTCAACCCCTCGCGTCCATCCGTAATCGGACTCGTCCCATTTCCCATAGACGCCACAAAGTGCTCGCACTCCCGCCGAAGGGGCTCGGCCTTGGGAATTTCCACCCGCTCAGGATCCGCCTTGGAAGGAACAGGGATATTCTGCTGCCACTGGATTTCATGGGCATACAATAGCAGTTTATCCTCCCAAGCAAGGGTATCGTCAAAGACCGCCATCTTCTTATCGCCCACCACCACCAGCTTTTGCTCTTTAAATGGATGCAGCCAGCTCACAAATATATGGGCCTGCAAACCGGACGGAAACTCCATATGGGTGGTGGTCACATCCGCAATCTTCTTGTGGAGATAATTTCCACCCGTGGCCCACACCTCCTCCGGTTCCTCTCCTGCCAAAGCCAGAATCATGGAAATATCATGCGGCGCAAACGACCACAAAATATTTTCTTCGCGCCGGATCTTCCCCAGGTTCAGCCGATGGGAATAGATATAGTTGATGCGGCCCAATTCACCCCGTCCCGCCATTCCCTTCAAATGCACAAACACGGGATGATAATGGAGCAGATGCCCTACCATCAACACCAGCCCCTTGTCTTCAGCCAGGGATATCAAGTCCTCACCTTCTCTTTCATCCAGGACCAGCGGCTTTTCCACATAGGTATGTTTGCCGGCCATCAAGGCTTCACGCGCCAGCCGATAATGGGTCTCCGCCGGCGTGGAAATCACCACCCCATCAATATCGTTGCGAGACAACACCTGGTGAAAGGCCAGGCACCCTTCTACTCCCGGATACTGGGCTTGAAAATCGGATAGAACCATGTCATTCTTGTCGCATATTAAGCGCAACTTACCCATTTCATAATAATTCCGCACCAGGTTTTTCCCCCAGTACCCGGACCCTATCACCGCAATCCCCATTTCCTTATCCATCGAGTTCCTCCATTATTATTCACCGCAGAGACGCAGAGATCGCTGAGTTTGACTTCTTTTTGTTGTTTTCCGTTGAGAGGACGGAAAGCAACAAGATAATCCCCATCTGGAGGGAAACAACATGCAGGCAAGTCATCAACAACACCCTAAATTATCGCCTACGACATATGAGGTCATTTTTTCCTTTCTGTCCTCTCAACAGAAAGGAAAAACTATAATCCCCCCCTCTGCGTCCTCTGCGTCTCTGCGGTGAAATATCCCTAATGGCTGCGCGCGCCTTTGAACACAATATTATAAAACGCCCACCAGAAATACCCCCACTGCGTTTTGATTGGATGTTCCAAATACGCCTCAATATACCTTCTCTCCGATTCGCATATCTCATCAAAGGTCTTCGGCATATCCGCATAAAAGGGCGGCACCAGCCCCGGTTTGACCTTGCCCCTCATCTCCTGTAAATCCGACGGGTACAAACTCAGGTAATGCGGACTTAACGGCCTCACCCCGAACAGCTTTAAATCCCCCCTCACCCAGTTGTACAGCATGGGCAGCTCATCCAGCCAGAGTCTTCGCAGGCATTTCCCCCACTCGGTCATCCGAAAATCATCTTCCAATTTGCCCCCTTCCCGAAGCCCGCTCTTGGCATATACATAATCCTGCAAGAACTCCGAGTAGGGATGCATGGTCCGGAATTTGTGGACACGGATCGGCTCATTATCGGCCCCGATCCGCGTGAATCCCACTAATGGCCCGTACGAAGGATTTTGTTCCACAGACGCCGTCTTTGCCTTGCGTACCAGAAAATAGAGCCGATCATCGATCTCCTTTTCCGCCACAATGTCAAACCCGCAAAAACAGAGCCTCCCCAAAACTTCAGCCTTTGAAAGGACGCGGCCTTTCCCCTTGGTCAGGGCAAAGTATATCTGCTTGGTCACCGGTAGTTTGGGAATAATACGGTTCATCACAAAATCAATCAGGTAGATACCGTTTGCGATCTGTTTGGGGTACTTCCGGTAGATCCACTTCCTGTGCGTATAGATGGTGTGGGCCTTGCTGAAAAAATAGCCGCCATTGCTGAGGGACTCATACACACTCAGAAAATAGCGGTTCATCCAGCGAACATCATTGATCTTTCTCAAGTTGATGAACAACCGCAGGGGCCGACTGCCCATCAGCCCCGGTTTGAGAATCTCATTGCTTTCTAATACCGCGGTTTCCGCCTGGACGATGTCTTCGAGGTTTACGGACCGGGCCAGCATCTCAAACACTTGTGAATTCCCCTTCAAAACCTCTGCTTTCAAATAGCCCCTCACCGGCGTCATCAAAAAGCGCCGGATTTCTTCTCGGCCCATATCTGCAGGCAACGGCCGCTGTCTCAATCGGGCCTTGACATCATCGATCGTTTCAATATCCCGGCCGGCCTTCCCGTGTTTTTTAACCATGAAATAAAGCCCGACAAAAAGAACCTCCAAGGCAAGCAGCACAAGCATGGTGCCAAACACCTGTGTGCGAGAAAAATAAAAGATCCTCAGGCCGAAAACTAAAATGGACATCATGGCAACCATCAAAACAACTGTCTTGAGCCATGGCCACAGGGCATGATAATAATTCGGATACGCACCCCTCACAAACTTCCGGGTGGTCAGCGATGTCCCAAACCACAACCCATACATAATCAACAACATTTTCTCATATTCCGGTAATAGATAAAAATTCCCCCGCTTCAAATAGTTCGCTATAAAGAAAGCCCCCCCCACCAACACAAAATCCGAAACCACCAAAAACCGCGAAACCTTCCCTCTCCTAACCCTCTCCCCCTCTAACCCCCTTACCCTCTCACCCTCTAACCCTCTGCACCCTGCTCCTTGCTCCCTGCTCCCTGCTACAACATAATAACCGCTAAACAGCACCCCTTCCATCAACGCCAACAACCCCCACGTCCCAAACACATGCAGCCTTGAATACTCAGAAAGCCCCCACATCACCACAATAAATGCCGCACAATACGCCCCATACAGCCCGGACCTCACATACAGCGCAATTACATCCCAATACCCCCCATACGCCCTCACCCGAAACTTCCGGGTCAACAACGACACAACAAACCAGATCCCGTAAGAAATCAGCAATAACCTCTCATACCGAGAAGACAGGTCAAGCGTTCCCCGCTTCCAGTAATTCAAGAAAAAAAAGGCTGCGTTCAGCAGCCCAAAATCCACCACACATAACAGAAAAGAAACCACCCCTCCCGGCCGGTTCCTTTCAAAAGGATCTGTCGAATCTCGATGGTTCATACCCTAACGCGCACAGCTGCAACCGAAATGTCTCGCGCAAAGACGCCAAGGCGCAAAGAAAGACTGATTTTCTTGATTTTCATGGCAAAAAACTTGGGAACTGAATTTATAAGACGCCCTTCGGAGGGAGAAGTTTATCAATGAGATTCTTCAAAAAGGCGAGCTCATCTTTGTGCGTTTCAAGGATCGTTTCCATGCGGGTCTGTCTCCGATGCATCTGCCACTGCATTCTGAGGACAAAACCCAAAATCACCAATGCAATCATAATAAAAACGGCCATCATCCATTGCATGGTATCAAAACGGCTCGTCATCTCGGATCTGAGGTCATCGATGCGGCGACTAAGCCCGCTGCCAAGGCTGGTAATCCGTTCTTCCAGATTCTTCTGCCCCTCTTCCAACCGGGTAAGCCGCTCCACAATTTCCCGATCACTGATCCTGGGGGCCGTCTCAACAGCAAGCGTCGATGAACAGGTCAACATACCCACAATAAACCAGCATATGGTCGCAATCCTTTTCATTCTTCCATTCTATTATCCAACACTTGGCAATGTCAAGACCAATGACGAACTTCTCTCTTCGCGCCTCCGCGGCTTTGCGCGAGAAAAATTAAACAGAACACCCCAACCCCCACCCCATTCCCTATAATATCATACGGATTGAACGTCCGGTACGGCAAAAACGCCTGCACCCCCTCCAACACCACACTATACCCGAACACCCCCCCGCCGCTCATCCAAACCCCCATCATTTTTCTCGTCCCAGCATTGCAGTATTCCAGCATGCCAGGATCGCCTACCCCACCCTTTGCGCCTTTGCGCCTTTGCGCGAGAACCAACAACCACGCCCCCACAAAATACCCCAAAATATGCTTCTCCATCCCCGACGCCGTAACATTCGTCTGCACCATCAACCCGTCATCCGCATGCGGTACCACCGCCAGCACCGTAATCGCCATCAACCACACCCCAAACGCCGCCCTCGCCGTCACCACTATCCAACCCATATTCTCATCGCGCCAAGACGCTATGCGGCCAAGATCAGGCATATGGATGCCCCCAGCCACCCCGCTCAAGCTGCCCATGCCTCAGTTGGAGCTACTTTCGGCCGCAGCACTTTTCCTACCTCTTCAACCAACAAAGCTTTTTCTCTACCTTTGGCCTTTATCTCTTCAATACGCTTCATGACACTGCGATCATAGTACCGCTCACCACACTGAGAGCAAACAGGAAGATCCAACCGAATCAGAACGATATCATTTCCCATTGCGATTTGCTTATCAACGGTTTTCAGTACGATAGCGTCCCCTTTTCAGATAACGCATTTCATCTTTTTCTCCTCCTGAAATCGATCCACTTGTTCGGATCAGGTTCATTCCCCTCTTCTTCCATTTCACAACTTGCATGCCAGCTACAAAAAATCTTGCCAGATTGAAAACAGCCATGGATGCGCGTAATCAGCATTTCCTCTATCCCAAAGGTCCTCTCCCATATTCATCTTTGGGTATTTGGAGCGCCAGTCCAAGCCTGGTGCAGCTTACTGGCTGAAAGAGCCAGTCATGGCAACTGCCCGTTCGCCATGCATCGGCGGACCCGAACGGCAAACACAACCCCTTACCTTCTCACCCTCTTACCCTCTAACCTGCTTGTTTCCCTTCCAGCCCATCCTCATCAGCTCATCAGTTCAATAGCTCATCAGCTTATCCTTCTCTACCGGTAACCTTCTCACCCTCTAACCCTCTTACCTTCTTCTTCCGCATCTCTCCCCTTCCAGCGCTAGCAAATTTCCTTCCAATCACGATTGCAGTGGTCGCACATCCCGTCACAGTCCGACAGCCTCAGTGTCCCGTGAAATCCTCATCTGTTAGGGAGACCCATTTCACTGGGGTGCGGATCGGAAGCGGTACTGATACTCCGGCTCCTCCCTCATCACCTTCACACTCTCCGGAAAATTCTCAATCAACCAAACCATGAAGGCCGTCACATCGATCTTTTCGGCAAGCAGTTTTGTCCGTTTCCTTTGCCACTGTTCTTTAATATTGGGTGTGTTCAGCAATTCTAAACCCTTCTGTATAGAGCGCTCCTGGTCTTCAATCGATTCAGTGAAATTGAACACCATACCATATTCTTTTTCCTCTTCGTCAGTGTACCCCCGGCCCTCATTGTCAACAAAAATGGCAGGCGTACCAAGGACCGCACATTCCGATGCCATGGTGGCACTTTCTCCGTAAAGAAGCGTCGCGTAATATTGGGCGCTGTGCATCATCTCCGGAGGGATAGGGCTCTTATACGGCATTAGGTCATCGGGCAGACCCTTTTCAGAAGATATGAATACCTTGGCACATTTTGAGAACTCCTTAACTGCCCTTCGTTTCATCTCCAGACTTATACCAGTATGGCCAAAATCATGACTCGCAGTCCAGCCAACGAAGCGCAAAATGACAAATTTATCTCCCTGCTCCAGGCCAAGATAGGTTAGAACAAAAAGATCTGGCGTGAATCGTTTCGGGTGTAGGTATGCTAACTCAAAATACCCTTCGAATTTTAGCGTCTTTTTCACTGGAAGTTCGCCTCGATAACAGCTTGGAATGACAATCACATCTGTGAACGGCTTGGACAACGATATGCTGAGATTTGCATTTTCCGTGTCAGAGAAACCAAGCACAGGGCGGCCCATTATTTTTCCAACCTGGGCGGCAAAAGGTGAAAAGAAACTAACAAATAAGTCAGGGCTAAATCTCCTGGACACTCTCAAAATTGCAGCATCATTTCTAAGGATTGAATACGCCTTTCCTAAAGCAGATCCAAGGTTTTTTCCTGTACACGAGTACTTAAAACCATGTCGTTTTAAAAGATAAAGCGATATTTCCTTATCCCTCGTCGTAATGGCAACCTGGTGTCCACGGGTTTCAAGGATTCGAATCGCATTTCGAAAATAATGTACATGGGCCGGATGCCCGATATCGAATAAGTATCTCATTGCCAGTTTATCAGTCTGGTTCTTCCTGCAAGGAGGACGAGTTTCACGCAATGCTCATTTCATAAAGCATATATTTCTGTTTACTTCTGTACAGAGAACGTGCTCCCAGAATAATTAGCCTTTTCAATGTTGAAAGAACTTCTGAAGCCATAGCTTCAAATGAATCCATTTCCATATCTCTTTGGCAATATCGATTTTGCCTTTTATGTGCAGATCAAACGCTGTCGCGCATTTTTCCGGATTCAGGTATCCATGTGAACGAAAAGTCGCGGAATGGATGAGGCCCTGTACAAAAACTTTGAATTGATCTGTTCTGAACCATGTTTCCCACGGCGTGGCAAATCCGATTTTGTCCTGCCGAAGACGTATCTTTTCCGGCAAAATACCTTGCATGGCCTTCCGGAGAATCACCTTGGTGGTTGCGTTAGAAATGATTTGATCCCGTGGCAAGCTAAGCGACCCTTCAACGATATTGAAATCCAGAAAAGGGACCCTCGATTCCAATGAAAACCACATGCTGTTATGGTCTTCCCACTTGAGAAGATGTTCGAGTTTATGGTGAAAATGTTGCAAAAGGGACTGGTTCAGCGTTTTTGGGTTATAAAGGTCTTCTTTTATATCGGAATGTTCTCTAAGAGACCCATAGAATTCGTCCGTGGTAAAATTGTGCGATTGTTTCGCCAGAAAGCTCTTTAGAAATGAAGGGGCCATATATAGCCCCAGATACTTGAACGCCATTACAGAACGGAAGTTCTCAAAATATGCCTTCATCTCCCTGACTGCCTGAAACAATCTACCAGCCTGCAGCAATTCCTTGTAAAAAGCCCCAAAAAAATAATGATAGCCGGCCAGTTCCTCATCTGCCCCCTGGCCGTCCAGGGTGACCTTGACGTGTTCGCATGCGAGCTGCATGACCTTAAATTGGGCATAGGGGCCAAGAGTGGCAACCGGTTCACCGTGGCATTGGATAAAGGCATCCAGGTCCTGCATGAGGGAATCGGCTGTCGGCCGAATAAAATACATGTTCCGCAATTGGAAACGGTATTCATCTATAAAAGCACTCTCATCGGCCTTTAGGCCTTTTCCATATACCGCCGAAAACGTATTTACATCCGATTTATTGAATTCTTTCAATAATACGGAAACAATACTTGAAGAATCCAGCCCACCGCTCAGGCAAACACCAACCGGAACGTCGCTTCTCAGACGCAGCTCTATCGATTTTCTAAATGCCTCATAGAATTCATCGGACGATTGAAAGGGCCTATCCAGGTGTTCCTCAAGAACATACCATTTCCTGATTCTCAGCGTGCCATCCTCAATTGTGGCGTATGATCCCTTTGGCAGCTTGTAAATTTTATCAAAAAACGTATCGTCGCCCTGATCCGTCCGGTTGTATACCAGGTATTCAAAAACTGCCTTATCATTCGGCCGGATTCCCCCAATGACAGGGAGCAATGCCTGTTGCTCAGAGGCAAAAACGAATTGCCGATCATCCACATAGTAATAAAAAGGTTTAACACCGAACCGGTCTCTCGCCGCGAATAGTATTCGGGTCTTGGTATCGAAAACCACAAAGGCAAACATCCCATTGAATTTATCCAGGCAGGCAGGCCCCCACTCAATAAAAGAATAGAGGATAACTTCCGTATCCGTCCGGCTTCGAAAACGGTATTTGTGTTCAAGTTGCTTTCGCAGTTCCTTATAATTATATACCTCCCCATTGTGGGTTAAGCAGTACCGCCCACCTTCGCTGAACATGGGCTGATGCCCCGCCATGGAAAGATCAATAATGCTTAGGCGAATGTGCCCCAGGCCCACAGACCCATCTACCAACATCCCTTCATCATCCGGACCCCGATGTTTCATCGAAGCCATCATGGCCTGAATATTTTCAGGAGCTACCGGCCTTTTATCAAAGAAAATCTGACCGCAAATTCCACACACTGCCTATTTTTCACCCCTAACCCAAAGTATACCCCCGAAATCCCTAATCAAGGGTACTTTGGTTAAGATTCTCTCCACTTTTACCCAGGGAGAATCACTCGTAAATCTATGTAGTTTGCTTGGGAAAAACACAATAGAGCCGTGTAATATATTTTTAAAGCCAACATTTTTGAACCACTTTCTTACAGTTGAATACGCCAGCACTTGTGTGTGATAAAAAAACCGCTGATAGGGATTAATTTTACTTGGAACCATCACTACCGCTCTACCTCCTGGAACCAGTGCTCTATACACATTGGCCATCGCCCTCTCTGGATACGTAAGATACTGAAAGACACGTGTGGACAATATGGCATCAAAGCAATTGTGATCATATCGCAAATTCTCTGCATCACCGATCTCCAACTCAATTTTTGACCAACCTCCGAGATATCTATCAAAAATAATCTTGCTGTTCTCAATGGCTTCTATGCAGAGTTCAATGCCCCTCACGTCAATATTGGGAAAACGCAGTTTTAAACCAACAATGGTTCTTCCCCATCCAAATCCAATATCAAGCACCTTAGAATCATCCGACAAGATCCCTTGCTCAATAAAGGTATCGACGGTAGCTTTCCATGTGAAATTAAACAATTCATAATCTGCAGTATGAATTAGCTTTTCATTGGCTCTATCTCTGTGCCGACTATACCAATGATTCAGAACTAGATGTTTATTGCGATAAAGGCTTCTTTTTTCTTTTGAAGGAACTTTCATCTACTAACTCCTTAAGGTCAATTTGGACTATTTTCTTTATCAGCTCGCTATTTTTCTTATTTTTGCCGATACACAATCCGTTTATCTGATTATCATAATAAAAAACCATTTGGACCAAAAAAAGATGATAGATTGACCGGCACGTCAAATAATCTATGTTAATGAATGACCCGTTTAAATATCGAGAGAGCGCGAATCTTGCTACCTTTATTAACCTGCCTAAATGGTAAATTGGTCTCCTGTTTAATAATAAAAGGCTAAATGCAAACCGAAAGGGCTCAAAAAGTGGATGCAGCTCATTAAACTTCCAATGACCTTCCCAATCAAAAACAGTTACCACGTGTCTGCTGATGATAATGTTTCTATGTAAAAAATCACCATGCCAATCAACCTGCGGCATAGCCAAAGCAGAAAGCCGGTTTACGTCAACTGCGTCAACTAAGATTTCGGCCAAAACTTTCCACTTATTACTAATCGATTGCAATTTCTGAATAACTTCAACATATAATTTATTGAAATCATACAGAACATTGCTTAAAGTATATTTTTGAAAATCAATTAACCAATCGACCGATAATGCCAACATTGTATCCAAATAATGCTTTGAAAAAAAGTAAATCCCAGGTAACAGAAACAGACCCAGTGCATGACTTAATAAAATGCCATCAGCCATTTCTACTACCAATATCTTATGGCCAGGCACCCAGCATACAGGCATTGGAATTTTGTATCGCTGCTTTCCTTTATAATACTGGATCCAATGTTTTGTTAGTTGCTGATACTCGGGGCCATTTTCATCATGGTGCTTTTTAACTATAGCAATAAATGTTCTAATCTCATTGTTTGTGTTAGTTGTGGTTATTTTAAAGCAATCTCGAGGTTTCAGATTTAAGACCTGATCAACGAGCACATTAACTTCACTATGCCGCCTTATTCGTATAGATGTACACTCCTCATGGGCCGGATAATTATTTAAAATACTTTCAGAAATTATCTCTTCGAGTCCCATGCCTATGTTTTCATGCGGTCTAACGCTGTGAGTAGATTGCTGAGCGAAAAGAATAATTGGGCCTGGGGCCAGCGAAGGTAGGGAATCTTGTTCTTTGTCCCGAACGTTGTGATTCTTGTAACGAAATGGCCATCTGAAAGCTGACAATTCTGAATCAGATCATTCGCCAAGGTCTCCGCGAACGCAAGCGCCCCCGGAATTTCATCTCTCAGCAGAACTCCCAAAGATATCCCTTCAGCATAATCATACATCTCGATCTTCCTGAATTTGGGATACCGTAGCCGGGCAAAATGTATAGGAGTGTTATCTGATCGGAACAAATATTTGCGATAATAAGCATAACCCTTTTTAATGGCACAAAGGATCGTCTCATCACGGCAACTGAGATAGGCTTTATAAAGGTTCTTCAGTACGAAGCAGGTGTGAAAGTTGTCAATGAACCGAGAGTTCGGAGAATAAAACCAGGAGCCGTCCTCGTTCTGATTATTGAGAACGAAAGAAATATTCCGATTCGCCATTTCCCTGTATTCCTCGACTCCGAAGATCTCATACCCCTTCATCAGCATGGCTGCCCTGTAGGTGTTTGCATTGATCACGCTTCCGTGATCAATTGGACTGTAGCTGCAAGCAACTTCAGATTTCGATATTCTTGTTTCATTTAAATCGTATGCGGCAAACCGCACGGCCTCTTTGGCTACGGAAAGATATTTTTCTTCTTTGGTCAGTTGATGCATCGCATTCAAAGCGTAAAAGCAGTAGGGTGTAACGGTAATAAAAGGCGTGCCTTCAGGATACGTGGCCATTTCCGTGACCCACACATAAGGATATCCCCAGCCGATGCCATTCGCTGTTTGGCTTGCTGACGAAATGATTTCATCAAGAATATTAGAGGCTTTTTCGAGGTACGCTTCCTCGTCGAAATATTTGTAGAGATTCATAAATCCCAAAGCGAAGTGTGCGTCCCCGATGGCAAACCTTTTCCGCTTTGCGAACAACTTCCGTGAAGACGGCAGAAAACTCTCTAAAATTTGAAATGGGCCTACAATCGCCGCACCGGCAATTTTATTTTTGAGAAATATTTCTTTTCCCCTTACGCCGACCTCCGATGCCCAAAAATCAAATTGATCATAAGAAACATCGCCATACGCATCTTTCCACAACAGAAATTTTTCAATAGAATCATTAAGCAGACGCTTAGTCGGTGACATATCTGATGGCCTCCAAAAACCCATTCAGCATTCTATCGAAAGACCCTAAATCTCTGGAAGTAGCTTTTGCATTCTTTGAAAACCCCGGATATTTTTCATCATCCAAAACATCTAAAACCTTCCTTCTCAAATCCTCCACATCGTCTTTATCGTATAGGAAACCGTTGTACCCGTGCTTGAGGTAGTACGCCTCGGGTCCATGTTCAACGTCTTCGGCAATAACTGGAGTTCCAAAATATTGAGCCTGGTTTATTGCTAACCCAATGGCGCCAGGCATGACAAACACGTCGGCCAGTTTATAGTATTCACAAACCTGTCTTTCTTCGAATAGGGGGCCCTTGTATTCAATGTTAGGTAGATCAGCAATCTCCTCTGCCCTGTCATCTGAAATGCCGGGGCCGATCAACAAAACATGGTAATTGTTGTCGAGCATCTTGCTCAACTCAACAAGATGCGCAACTTTCCTATTATTCGTATCAAACCTTGCAACGCTTAGAATTACTTTCTTCTCACCAAGCTTATGTCTCATTTTTAATCGAGCTTTGTCATCTGCGATAATAGGAAATGAACAAAAGGCAAGCGTATTATTGGCAATAAATAGTTTCTTTTTCGATGCCTTAATAAACCTTTTTTGTTCTGGGGTGTAAATTATCAAAGCATCGGCTAAAAGCTGTCTTACATAGTACAACATATTCTTAAGCTTTTGATTTTGGTTCTGGAGATTTATTCCATGTGACCAAACAATGATTCTGCACCCCTTCATCTTCGCCCATGCCATAAATGGAAGTACGAATTTATAGCGCAGCCATACAAATTGAATGATGATGTCAGGATGCTCACGGTAAATTGCCTTTCTAAAGGAAGCAAAATCATACCTTATGGCATTAAAAAGTGAATCTTGAACCTGCCCTCCGAGAGCTTGGTCGAAATACACAGTTATAATATAACCCTTTTTAACAAATTCCTTTGCAAATGCCCTGTAGATATTCTTTCTGTAATGCTGAAGATCTTGATCAAATAGCACAATTTTTTTCATACACAATATCCGTATTCAACCAAGGGCTTAACTAATATTTGGGAAAGCTTACGGTTGTCTTCAGGCATCACATTTCTTAGGAAGTCTCCTTCAGCGGGGGTCAGCAATTCTTTATTGCCATTAAGCCCCATTTTACTACAATAACAATCGACAAATCTAACCCGTCTTGCTCTAAGGTTATCCTACATGGCTCTTGCGAGGATCGTCTTCATTATCATTTGAACCACGGAAGATTTCACAATACTGTTTTCTGGAGTTCTGATTAAAACAGCCATTTTTGTATAATGGGCTGAAATAATAGCTCTTTTCAACGTATGATATGCCAGTTGTTGCACTAAAGGAACCCTGCAGCCATGACGATGCGCACTTGGAAAATCCTATGTGAATAAAGTGCCGAAGCATTCCCCTTGATTCCTATGAGTTTCCGTGTCATGGCGCGTAACGCCTCGCTCAATTCATGACATTTTGTCGTATACCGTGCGCTCTAATCTATATCGTGCTGATTTTGATACGTAATGTGATCCGATATTTTTTGGCTGCACGCTTGTTCTTACAATGCTAGCGTCAGCAACGGATACTCCGAAGATGAAGAAAGAAGCGGAAATAAAATAGCTTGTTGAATATAGATGAACATTCGTCACATTGTAAGCCAAAAACACAATTAAAAATATGAAGAATGAGTAACTTCCGATTGACTTTGCACACAAGTTCTGCTTTGGTTTTATCAAAAAGAAAACACTTCCCCAAAAACATATCATAATCAAAAATCCTATAAGACCAGTCTGTTCTAGTAAAGCGACATAATAATTATGGGGTGTGCCTTTCCATGTTCTATATTCTCCTTTGTCAGGACGATACAGCGTATATTCGCCGATTTGGCTACCCCACCCGGATCCAATGAAAGGGTGCCTTTCCCATGATTTTAAAGTCTCTATTGTTCGACCCATCCTAACGTCCAATTGAGTAAATTCCTTTTCTCCACGGACCTCTTTCAGGATCTTTTCATATCTACGTTCGAATTGACTCCAATACGGTGAATTCACTAAAGAGAATATTTGGATCAGACTCAGAAAAATAACTATTGAAACAAATTTGATGAATCTAAGATTCACACGACTTACACTGATACTGAAAGCTCCAGTGACCGTAAAAGCAATCACAGTGCAGACAATAAGGCTTCTATTCTGCGATGCAATTATGGCAAATAAATATAAGAAAACGTATAATAGATTTCTCATATTGTTCTTCATAAAAAGACATTGCAACATTGACCTAACCATTATTATAATCGCGATTAGGCCACCTTCCTGCGACATAACTGTTGCATAACTTTGACCATTGTAAATTACCGTTCCAAATAGCGAGAGACGATACACAATATTGATAGTTCCGAGGACGACCGATACTATGAAAAAGAGTTTAAGACAGTTAATAAATTTCTCAATATCCGCATGAGACTGATACAATATTAGGCCAGAAAAAAAAGGAAGCGTATAAAAATATAAATTTCGAAACCTTCCAAATATCTCATGATAGTCATTTCCTATAATAGACCAGGAATACCAAATCAAAAATATATAATAAAAGGTAACAAGAAAATAAATGACAATAAGTGTGCAAAATCCATCAAATATTTTAAACTTGCGTGCTTGCACTAATGTAATCATTAAAATGATAAGGATAACTACATCTGATATTCCTAAATTTATACCAATATTAATTTTTGGATCAAAAATAAATGTCAGAAGCAAAAGAAAAAGCATGATATGTCGAAATTTATATGCGGACACTTTAAATAGACAAGCTGATTAGTACCTGGTAGATTTTCTGTCCCCAAAAACAAGAAAAACTCTTTGCGTTTTTGCGACAGACATTTCGGTTGCGGCTATCCGCGTTAGAGTTTTATCCGTCCATGAAATCCCTGGAGGAATCATTTTTCGGATACTTACTTCTTCATCAATAAAGTTGAAAATACGGTGATGCTGCAGGCCCATATTTCATCAAAAAGATTAGTTCTTTAGTAAATTTTGAAGAACCTTCCTTAAACATATGGTTTTTGTCACGCCAGTAGCATACCTTGAAAAGCCCCTTGACATTTGGAAGCAATACTTCACCCAATGTCTTGTAGTAGGCCACCTTTTCACGTGCCGGCAGATAGGCCTTTATAAAGGTAGGTACGTAAACAAAGGATAATCGCGTATCGTTTATCTCGCATATTGATTTGATTTTTTTCAAATAGTAGTCTGATCGAGATCCCACCAAATAATTATTCCTATTGCATTTCGACTTTTCCAAAGTAATCTCTTGGGCCTCTTTGTTCCTATACATTTTTGCAAAAGATTTTTCTTGCCCATGAGTGTCCCCATGAACATAAAACCCCTGTCCACTTTCAATACCATCTATTTCTCCTGACTCGCTATTTCCCAGCAGTGTTGTTGCGCTCTGCAAAAGGGGTCTGACTGAGAGGTTACCTAACAACTCAACTGTGTAGGTTATCGTTCTTTTGAATTTCTGAGAGTATGTGATAACATCAGTATAACTCAACACTCTGAGATTAAAACAAATTTCGGAAACTGCATCTTTTGGACCAATGAGATACTTTGTATATTGGTGAGGCTCTTGATTTTCTATATCTCTAAATTCCAATAAAATACGGTTAACCTTATGTTTTTTAACCAGGTATTTTATTATAAAGTAATCGACATCACGGCCATGCCAATTTCTGCCAAAATTGAAGGCATTCAATCCATCGAGGCCCTTTGTGATTGTGGATGGCCGGATTGCACACCATGAGTATGAGCTGCCGACAATTGCAATATCAATTGACTCTCTTTCGCTATTAAATATTTTCTTTCTGATCCACTGCCATTTCCTGTCTTCGACGCAAAATTTGAAAGCATCGAAATTCAGAACGCCAATAGATATTAGGCTTAATAAGCAAATAAATATAATGCTTTTGAGGGCTTTGTTTTCCATCCGACAAAGATTTTTTATACTTATCAACTGCTTAGTAGACTCATAAGTAAAATGCTTTTTAGATCCATGCCTGGCCAAATGGGATGACTCATGGTTGTAACAGACTAGAATTGGAAATATATAAACGCCCTATGCGTGATCTCTTTTTCCCCCAAATAGGAAAAAAATCCAAATAGCAGAAAGACTATAATGGCATGAAACGACCAATGCATTTTCATGAAAGCATGACATACATATTTTAAGCGCGGTTCGACAAAGTAATGAATTCCGATAGAGATTGCAAGCAAAACCAAAACGACAAAATCAGTCAGATTATCAACTCGATGCCAGACTGAAAAATCTATTATCTCTTTTAGGTAAGTCAGGGCGAATTCAATATTGGGTGCTCGAAAGAAAATCCAAGCTAAACATACCAGGTTAAAAAAAATGAAAATTTTTAGATAATTCGGAATCCTTTGATAAATCTTCAAGTTCTCAGCAAATCTGTAAACCACCAAATATATTCCATGCAATACACCCCAAAAAACAAAAGTCCAGTTGGCACCATGCCAAAGCCCTACTAGCAACATAACTATCATCAAGTTCCTCAAACGAGTAAACCTTGGCCCTCTATTACCACCTAACGGAATGTACAAATAGTCTCTAAACCAAGTTGAAAGTGTAATATGCCATTTCCTCCAAAATTCGCTCGGGTTCATTGAAGTATAGGGAAACTTGAAGTTGATTGGCAATTCCAAGCCAAATATTTTTCCCAAACCGATTGCAATATCTGAATATGCTGAAAAATCGAAAAAAATCTGAAATGCATAGCTATACGCGACCAGTATTAGTTCTATCGAGCTATAATTCGAGATATTGCCTTCAAATACCGGATCTACAATGTAATGCCCGATGAAATCTGCCAGAAGGAGTTTTTTCAAAAAACCGTAAATGATGTAGAAAACCCCTTCGTAACAGCTCCTCTTATATAAGTTATTATTCAATTGAGGCAGTAGTTCTCTCGCCCGAACGATGGGCCCCGCTACTAATTGAGGAAAAGCGGCAACGAATACCATAAACTTAAGTAATGAATCAGTTGGCTTCATTCTACCAAAATATATATCCAGGGAGTAGCTCAAAGTTTGAAAAGTATAGAATGAAATCCCCACTGGTAAAATCACATTGATTAGGTGAGAATCAAATGAAATCCCAAATGTATCAAATACCTTTCGAAAATTTTCTATGAAAAAATTTGCATACTTAAAATAACCTAATAGGCCTAAATTCCCTAATAAACTAACAAGCAAATAAAATTGTCTTTTTTTTTACTTTTGGATCCATATATTAGCTTACCAATAGCAAAATCCAAAAGGGAGGAGAAGATTATTAGAGCTAAGAATCTTACATCCCACCACCCATAAAATATGTAACTCGCAGCCAAAAGGACCATTAATTGAATTCGTTGGCGCGCTCCAAAAACGGCCATGCATGCAAATGTAATAAATAGAAATGGGATAAAAACGATATCTGTAAAAAGCATCAATCTGCTCCCAAAACTTTATTAGAGTTTTTCTTCTATAAATGCCGCAGCAAGTGAGGCCGATCTGCCCTCATTAACTGTATCAATAGTATCGCAATAATATTTTGCCTTTTGTCTAATATTAGGTTTACTTACAGCTAATTTTAGTAGTAGGTTTTTGAGAGTTTGCATGTCATAAATAGGATAGGCAACCCCATTTTTTACATAGTCGTATTTGTCATATCGATCATGCTGATAATAGAAGGTTGTTTTTGCTGAAAAATAATAAATGGGAAAAACATTTGACATGGCAGCTTCAATAAGGATACTCGAGTTGCCCGAAAGCACAACATCAATATTTTTCAAGAAATCGAAAGCAGTTGAGTTTCTAGAGTTTGAAAACTCTATACAGTACTGTTCGATAATATGCCGATATTTCGCCTTTGACTCCATAACGGGATGTGGGCGCAATACCACCGCAACCTCTGGCAGAGTCTCCCTTGTTAATGCTATAATTGCTTTAACATCACCAGAATCCATGGATCGATTCGTACAAACTCCCAACCGTTTCATATTGTGATTCTTGTTCTGATAGGCAGCATATCCATCAAATTTGGGCATGCCGATTAATCTGATTCTCCTATCGTCCGAGCCAGCGGCCAAATATTTTTCTCTTGCATGATTTCCTTCCAGCAATGCAAACGAAGAGATTATTTTTGGAACGTTATCAAAGGCCGATGAATGCTGAACAAAAAAAGTCTTGATTCCGCTTTTTTCAGCCACAGAAATAAAAATACGAGAGTACGCAATATGGTCATTTGCAAAAACAACCGCCGTTGGCTTCAGCCGGCGCAAATACCAATGGCAGAAAAATTCATATCCTAAGGACCATAAAATTTTATCGAGATGTATTTTAAATAATTTCCGCTCGCGGCTAGAGGCTTGAAAATACATGAACAAGAACTTTGGGAAATATAAGTATGATAAAAAGAGCGGGATAAAGGAGGGTATGAGTTTAACCTGATCATCATGCCTTATCTTTCTACTTAGCATAATGGATCGTCTTTGCAAGATATTATATATAGAGGATAACGCATTATAACTATTTATTGAAAAAGCCAAAAATATTATCTTGTTTTTATCAATTTTTGTTGAACGAACATTCTTGAAAAATAACATAATATAACCTACACCAGAGTAAATATTTTTAAAAATGCCTTTAAAAATATCCCAAAAATCAATCTGCCTATAAAGGCTATCAATATAGCCATCAGAATACATTTCAAAATAGTTATAATTATAGTCTTTTAATTCTTTCAGATTCATAATAAATCGTTTTTACTAAATTGTGAAAATGCGCTCAGTTTATTTTTCAATTCCCTTCCAATAATTTTCGCATAACATCTTGTATCGATCCCAAGGTTGGGCCGCAGCGCACATAGCATTTTATTGTTCAAAATCGTACCCGCTTTTAGATCCCTGTTCGGATATATGGCCCTTCTAAAGGAAACTATGTGTTCAGATTCTATCTCAGATTTTGTAGGTCTTTTTTCTCTGCGCCCTTGAAGCACCACTATTTTTGCAATTTTATCAATAAGCAACGCTATTTCCTCGGCGGTAAAGGAAACCTTATGATCTCGAAAAGATTGTCCCTCTCTCCTGTCGGTAAAATGCATCTCAATAATTTCTGCTCCCATAGCCACAGCAACCTCAACGGCTTCGGTTCCAATAGTGTGGTCCGAGTAGCCGACTGTAAGGCTGAACTCTTCCCGGAAAAGATCCATCACCTTCAGATTTACGTCCTCGTCTGGTATGGGATACATCGAAGTGCACTGTAAGAGCGCCAGATATTCCTTCTTCTTGTAGATATTATTTTCATCCTGTATATACCTGACTGAATCTCTGACTTCCTCAAACGTAGACAGGCCCGTGGACAAAATGATGGGTTTACCGATCGAAGCGATTCTCTTCAAGATGGGATATGCAGTCAGATCGCCAGATCCGATTTTATAGAACTTCATGTACGGGTCGATCCATTCCAAGGCATCCATGTTCCAAACAGATGCTGTAAACTCAACTCCATGGGAAATGCATAATTTTGCCAGGGAGATATATTCTTTTGGTTCCAACTCAAAACGTTTGAAATGCGCATTCCGATCGGGATCTTCGACAGAGCTCACAAGTGTATCTCCAGTATAAATCTGGAATTTCACGGCATCCACACCGGATTTGCACGCCAACTCGGCTAACTGTTGAGCGTACGTAAAGCTTCCCTCGTGATTGCCGCCGATTTCCGCAATCAGATAAGGGCCATGTTTACCCTCCCAGCACCCCATAGATCATCCCTTTGTTGCCAGAAACTGGGCGATCTCCCAGTCCATTTCAGATCGAATTACGAAGGCCGCCTTTTGATCAAGCACCACATGCCCCACTCTACCACTCAGCATTTGGTTACCCTTCTTGATAAACTGGGTCTTTACCAAGTGCAGCCCCCCCACTCTCCTGTAGAGGTTTTCTCTTTCCAATCTCAATCCGGAATTCAAATTCCAAGGCCGCAGACCGTGGCCGTTGTGCACGTAAAAAATGTCGTCCTCTTCCCTGATGCCATCTACCACGTCCACGTCATAAAGGCGCATTGTGTGAACCGCCTTGTCGATATAAAGAGCATTTCTGAAAGGGGCTTCGATAAACAGGATGGCCATAACATCATAATTTTGCCCTCTTTTACCCAGGGTCTCAATGATCTCTTTTAAGCTCGGCTCCAGTGGCATATTGATCCTGGCCAACTCCCTTTCTCTATTTAGTATCAACACGTTGTCATGATACCGATTACGAACATACTCCTGGACCGCAACATCGGGCGTAGCCACCAGCACACTGTCGATTTCCCGGCTGTCCAAAGCAGCATCTATTGTCCAGTCAATAAGCGGCCTATTTCCCAGTTTTCCCAAGGGGAGTGAGCGTGGATCAATCTCATTGCCTCTAAGAGGGATAAGCCCAAGGGTCGATAGTTTGGGCAAATTTCTCGCCCCAACATGTGCAGCCTTAATTTTCGCTCTGGTTTTGAGTAGAGCCTCTTCACTTTTCGTCAGATTGTTGCCATGTTGACGATAATAGAAAAGCGGCAAATTGATATTGCTTACTGAATATTTCTCGAATATTTTCAGCCACAGATCATATCCGTCCTGTCGGTCAAAGTGTTCATCATACCCCCCAATGGCAACCAAAACCTCCCGGCGTAGCATGGTACAGGCACCGTGAGCAGGCTGATCAGCCAACGATACCTCATTTTTGAAATCGTGCCGCCGGATTTGTCCCGTCACGTTTCCACACTCGTCAATCAAATAGTAATCCGGAAAAACAACAGCCAATTCAGGATCCTTATCAAACTCAGACACCATAATCTCCAGTGCACGCGGATCCATATAATCATCTGCATCTAACCGAATTATATACTGCCCCCGGCTTAGCTTTAAGGCGACATTATTCGTTTTATTCAGTCCCTTGTTATTCTGAAAGACGCTAAAGACATTATCTGCGCCCTCGAATTTTGTGATAATCTCCCGTGAATTATCGGTTGATCCATCATCAATAATGAACAACTCCCAATCCCGATAAGTCTGGTTGAAAATACTTCGGATAGCCTCTTCGATGTAGCGTCCATAGTTGTAATTTGTAATATAGACACTAACAATTGGTGACGACTTCTTCAGCAACGAGACCTCCTCTCTTTTGATCTGGCTCAAACCCCAACTCGCTGAAAAGTATATGTTTTTCTAGACATGCTTTTGTGTATTTGCATACCCTTTGATAATCGCTTTTATCGTCAATTGATAAATCGATTGTCATACCTGGCATTTGCTTTTTTACATACGCTACAGTGTAATTTCCATTAAAGAAGACGGGAATAACGTGCTCCTTTTCAAAATCATTCAGAGAAAAGCCATCTATATCGAGAAGAGTCTTGCAGTTTATCACATCCACAGAATTACCTTTTGGAACAAAGCGTATAATAGTTTCATCGAGCAGAATTTGTCTCGTTGATGTCAGGTCCGGCTTTTCTCTAAGATGTTTGTCGATACATGTTTTGACTACCGCATAATTAGTGAGAGGGTTATCCCCCGTCAGGCGAGCAATATGATCGAAACCGAACTTTTCAGCAGCGAGCTGGAATCTCTCAAAGACATTTGCTTCGCTTCCCCTTACATAATCGATCCTATGCGTTTTACACAAATCAGCAATGGCGTCATCAATCGGATTAACGGTGGTGGCCACAACCATCCGATCCGCAAGTTTGTATTGGCTCAACAGACCCATCTGAAAAAGGAGCATAGGCTTGCCGCAAAAATCCATCAACACTTTTCCGGGTAGTCGCGTTGAACCCATCCGTGCCTGAATGACAAGGCCAATACTTTCTGATTGCATGAAATTACCCAATACAGCCCTGACTCACAGCAAAAGAGAAAACATCCTGCTTAAAAATAATGTAACTGGTCACGGGGTTAACCGGTACCAAAGTGAGAAAATGAGAGAAAGTTTTCAAATAGTTCATTTTTTGCTGGACATTTGAAAGAATAGGATGTATAGGATGATGGGTAAGAACACCTTTTATCATGACAAAAATGAACTCACCATCCTGCAAAAACCCATTACCGCCTCAAGGCGATCATTGGCCATTTCCTTTTTCTCGCGCCGATTGGGACAGCACCCCAAAACCTGTTCAAGAGTTCATCGTTTATCTGATA
>Ga0209164_1001557_pt1 | contig 28755 bp, 28 predicted proteins | sample MTBNYHSulfiMetaG_FD_187458 | JGI IMG/M metagenome (GOLD analysis project Ga0209164, IMG submission 187458) | Enrichment culture microbial communities from rom New York Harbor, USA that are MTBE-degrading - MTBE-NYH (New York Harbor Sulfidogenic)... | ecosystem: Environmental > Aquatic > Marine >... | reverse complement strand
CTCTTTATCGATGAAACTTTACTGCACGATACCATAGAAGTCTTTCCCTATAAAAAAGCTCAGAAAAAATAGTTCCTTTTTGAGATATTTACCCATGTTTATTATTCTTATCCCTCAATAATGACTATAAATTTATCCGGATTCTATTTTGACCATGTAAAACTGGGGGATGGCAAGACCTCATGCCTCATTGACAAAGCAAGCATTTGCTGATAATATTTTTTGGTGAACCTGAAAATCGTTTTGCGCAATGTTTCGCCTTATGAGGAGGTGATCAAAGCCGAGATAGAAAAGTGGGCCGATAAGCTTGAGATGCATTATCCGGGCATAATCAGCTGCCGCGTTTCGGTGGAGAAGCCTCACAGGCACCATCAGTCAGGGAACCTTTACAATGCTGCCGTAGTAGTGAATGTTCCGCAGAAACAGATCGTAGTGAGTCGGGAACACCCTCTCCACCACAGCCATGAAGACATATTTGTTGCCGTTCATCACGTCTTTGAAGAAGCAGGACGCCAGCTGTCGGAATACGCTTTCAGGCAATACGGAGACGTGAAAGACCACGCTCTCCTGCCGCATGGTGTTGTACTGAGGCTCTTCCCTGAAGAGGGATACGGTTTTATCCTGGGATTCGGAGGAAGGGAGATCTATTTTCACCGGAACAGCGTGGTTGACGGGTTCGATAAGTTGAAGATAGGCACCGAAGTCAGGTTTCATGAAGAAGAGGGGGAGAAAGGGCCGCAGGCAAGCACTGTCAAGATCGTCAGAAAAGAACACGTCCATCATCGCGGACATTAAGCATCGCCATCGTTACAGCCGCTGAGAATGACTATTCAACCGCCACAAAAGTCTCTGTCCTTGTGAGCCCCTTTATCTTTCTGATGTCCTTCAGAATTTTGTTGAAGATGTCATTAATGTCCTTCGCTTCAAGAATCGCTGCGAGGTCATATACTCCGGTGACTATATCCGCATTTACCACACCTTTTGTGCCGCGTAAAGTGTCTCTTATAGATCTTTCCTTGCCGGGTAATGCATTCGCCAACAGATATACCCTTGCCATCAATACCCTCCTTTTTTATCCGTCTTTTATGACGGTTTTTGCCCGATGCCCTCATACTCTAAACAGTGTCTGTCCACAAACTGAGAATAATGTTATCCGTCATTCCCCGACTCGATCAATATCGCGTTCTACCAGAACGGAGGGACATAGCGTCTGTGCCACGGACGATTCCAGTAAGGGTCCCACCAGTAAGGATAACCCCACCGGTACGGATATGGCTCGTAATATGGATAAGGCGATAAATAGGGTTCCGGCTCTTCCCACAGGTATAACTCGCTGATCCTGAAGAACGGATAATCGTATTCCATTTCATCTATCCTGCCTTTTTTAAGGCCGGTAAACTCACCTGCAAAAGTGATTTGTCTTTCGCTTCGAAAGATCATGGGATCGAGGATTCCGCTTTCTTTCGGGAAAAGTGCAAGGAACCTCCCGCTGGAAATTTCAACGTCTTCCAGGTAGCCCCTCGAATCGACCGGCACGTAAAGGGCTTCTATCAGCGAACCCTCGGCAGTCAGTTTTGAATTGACGATGATTCCTCCAAAGACAAAAAACTTTCCAGCGTATGTCCCGGGGTTCAGTTGCAAGTCCGCAAGAGAGGGATTCCGGACAGACATGTCCATCACATCCTTTCTGATGACAGGGGTGCAGGCAATAAGAAGCAGAAGGAAAGATAATGAAACCAGCGCCGAAAGATTTCTTTTCATATCCTAATTGTACAGGTTTTCCAAAGAATTTCAATATCGCCGCAGGCAGGCATGATATAATTATTGATGAAAACTTTTTCCTCCCTTTTATGCCTGCTCCTTGCCTTGTATCCATGCATCGCAGAATCCGCCGCTATTCTTCCTTCTTGCAACCTGTCGGTATCATTCGAGACGCAGCGGAATATGCTGAAAGGGTTCGCAGTGATCCATATCAGGGAAGAGAGAGAGATGAATATCTCTGTTGATGCGCTCGACATCAAGTCGGTTAGTCTTAACGGACAACCGGTAAAACCTGATATCAAAGAAGGCATTATGAAATTGAAGGGCAAAGGCGCTCTTGAAATAGCCTATGAGGCCGCATTCAGGGAGCAACATGAGCGGGAAGGTATGCAAAATGGCGGCGCTTCAATAGGGAATATCATTAATGACGAGGAAATTTTGCTGACGGACAAGTGGTATCCGCGTATTAACGGCCGGGCAGTATACAGTCTCAAGGCGATACTGCCGGAAGGTTTGACAGCGGTTTCGGAGGCGGATGAAACAGCAGTTACGAAGACTCAGAAGGGCGTCGAGCACTCGTTCATCTACCGGCATCCCGCATATGCCGTGCACCTCGTTGCAGGCAGATACATTGAGTTGAAGACTATCTCATGCGGGATAGACATTTACGGATATTTTCGACCTGAAAATATATCACTTTCAAAGACTTGCATGGACCTGTCGAAGAAATATCTTAAGAAATATGGAGAAATCATTTCCGCGTATCCGTACAAACGGTTCTCGGTTGTGGAAAACACCCTTCCGGAAGGATACCTGATGCCGACTGTCGTGCTCCTGGGACAGGACGCCCTTGGAAGTCCTGCGTTCCTTGAGACATTTCTTGGACCCGCGGTATTGCGTCAGTGGTTCGGAAGCCTTGTCCCTGTTGATATTGAAACAGGCGACTGGTCAGGGGGACTGGTCTCCTATCTTTTCAGCCGACTCATGGAAGAGGGGAGGCAGTACCGCAAAGATATCATTACCGAATATGAGAATTATGTCCGGCCCGGAAATGAATTGTCTCTTAAAGAATTCACGGGCGGGAATAACCGTGCGCCGAAAGCAGTCGGTTTCGGAAAAAGCGCAATGGTCTTTCATATGCTCCGGGACCTGACCGGAGAAGGCGTATTTTTTGAGGCATTAAAGGTATTCATGAAAGACAAGGAGTTTGAGAAGGCTTCATGGGATGATCTGAAAATTGCGTTCGAAAAAGTATCCGGAGAAAACCTTGCATGGTTTTTTGACCAGTGGACCAGCAGAAAAGGCATTCCTTCGATTACAGCGGCGGACCCCAGGGGTGTCGTCCTGAAAGGGGTTCCTGCGGCAACCTTTGATCTTGTTCAGAATGGTGATCCATATATCATGGATATCCCGGTGAGGATCAAGACCGACAGGGCTGAATTTAATGAGAGGGTGAGACTCGAAAAAGGAAGGCAGTCATTTACAATCCCTGTTCAGGGTCAGCCGCTGGAAATGACCATTGACGGGAACTATCACGTAATGCGCAGACTTTCGGAGGAAGAGCATGCACCGGTACTATCGGCGCTTTTGGGGGATGACGAAAAGCTCGTTGTCGTTACTGAAGAGGAGGAAAAATATAGTGCGTTGATCGATGTTTTCAAAGGAGAAGGGTATGCCGTGAAAGCAGAGGACGACGTTCAGGATGAGGATATAAAGGCAAATTCACTTATCATATTGGGTCCGGACAACCTTGTAATAAAGAGACTCTTTGGAGGGATAAAAAAGGCGGGTCGGGGATTCGAGGTAAGGGTCAGGAAAAACCCCATGAATAAGTCAAAAGTGGTCGCTATCGCCCAGGGAGACTCAAAGGAGCAGGTTAACCTCGCCGCGAAGGAGATTTCCGGCTACGGGACATATTCTTTCCTGCGGTTTAAGGACGGCAATAATGTCGAAAAACATATCGAAGAGTCAGCGGATGGCATTCAGGTCGGTCTGTATAAGCCGGCACTGGTAATCCGGCCAAAACAGGCCTTGAAACTTGATGAAATTATCGGCGATATCATCGATAAAAAGATAATCTATGCCGGAGAAAAGCACACGAGCTATGAGGACCACAAGGTGCAGCTCCGTATCATCATGAGCCTCCATGAAAGGGGCCGCAAGTTTGCCATAGGTATGGAGATGTTTCAAAGGCCTTTTCAGAGCATTATCAACAGCTATCTCTCGGGCGAAATCGGAGAGAAGGAGTTTTTGAAAAAGACTGAATACTTCAGAAGATGGCAGTTCGACTATAATCTCTACAGGGAAATTGTTGAGTATGCAAAGGCAAATAATATACCAATAATTGCGCTTAATCTCTGGACAGAGATTATCAAAAAGGTTTCGACTGACGGGATTGACGGACTGACCGATATTGAGAGGACTTTGCTGCCCGAATCCATGGATATGTCCGACGACGATTACAGGGAAAGACTTCTGGAGGTTTTCGATCAGCATAGAAGCCGGGAGAAAAAAAATTTTGACAACTTTTACCAGTCGCAGATCCTCTGGGACGAGACCATGGCGCATTCGGTCGATGAATTCCTGAGGAATAATCCTGATCACCAGATGATAGTGCTCGCAGGAACAGGACATATAATGTACGGTTCGGGGATCCCGAACAGGGCGTTCAGGCTCAACGGAGAGGAATATGTTACGGTCATTCCGGCCGGTGAATCAATTGATAAAGATCTGGCGGACTATCTGTATTCCACAGAACAGATACCGCCGCCGGCCACTCCGAAATTAGGGATCATCCTGACTCGGAAAAAAGGAGCGGTCGAGGTCGAAAAGATTCTGCCGGGCAGCACCGCAAAGAGTCTCGGGCTCAAAAAAGGCGATGTCCTGGTTTCGCTGGATGACTGGAGCATTGAGGACATACCCGACGTGACTATTTTTATGTCGGATAAAAAGAGGGGGGATAAGATAACAATGAAAGTATTGAGGAAAGGGTTATTAACCGGTTACAGGGAAATTGTTTTAACCGGATCGATCTGAGTTTATAAAACTGTAAGAGGTTTTAAGCGTACCTTTTGCCGCACACATGCCTGCATGAGAAAGATTGAAATGCATTTTTTTCGGGTTGCGCTCATTCACTTGAATATCTCTCCCGTTTCCTTGAACCACAGGAGAAGGTCGAGGTGAGCAAGCGGAATATCAATCTTTTTGGCGAATTTGGCCATTTTCTCCTCTATCTCAAGGTATTTTGCCCTGCCAATCGAGGCCGGAATCTCTTCTATCACGCCGAGAAATTTTAAATTCCTGAGTATATGCCTGTCCAGAATAGCAATGTTTTCGCCTATCCCCATGTTTCTCAGGAAATGGCTCGCCTCCTTATAGCCGAGACCTCTGATATTTTTCACCAGCCACTCCCTGCATTCTGGGGCGTCAACGAACCCGGTGAGCAAAGGTTTTATCAAGATTTTTCCTTTGCTCATGAACAACAACCTCGCTTCCACAAGATACAGGGCTTTCTTGTTATGGAACCTGACGAATCGAAGTTTTTCTTTAATCTGTCCGGCTGTCCCTTTCAGCAGCAGGTCTGCTTCTTTCATCGCAAGAATGGCTTCCCAGCAGGATTTCGCTCTCGATTGCGGAGTGAGAATACAGAACGCAAGCTCGCTGAAAATCTCATCATCATCTTTTTGTGGAAGGACATTTGCGAATTCTTTCAGCCGCGAGACTATATCTCTCTTCATGTCTTTATATATATTCTTAAGTTGTGCAATTAACCGCTGATTATTTGAAGGCTTAGGCATAGAGGTATATTGCAATTGCCGCCGGATTCATCCGGTTAGTTTAACACAGAGTATAATAGAGTATACTAAATGCACCTGATGATGGAAAGGGACATGACGGAGGGGATATTCAAATCCGGCGATATATTTGCAGACCGCGCCGATGTCTATCGTCTTGCAGAAGAACTCAGGATACCGGAAAGGAAAATAATAGATTTCAGTTCTCCGGTCAATCCGCTGGGGGTCTCGAAAAAGATAAAGGCAGAGATACGGAGACATCTGAAATACCTCAATAATCACCCTGACCCGGAAACTAAAAGACTATGTCGGATACTGGCCCAGTATCACGGTATCAGTCCGTCGGAGGTTATTTGCGGAAACGGCAGCACAGAACTGGTGCATCTGATTTTGAAGGCTTTAAGACCCCGGACTGTTCTCATTCCTTCTCCCTCAAATGCCATTTATGAAAAGGCTCTTCTGAGGGTTAAGGTTTCAGAAGGCTGGAATGCAGAACCGCGGATTAAATATCTGGTGCTTAATGAAGAGGATGGTTTTGAGATCAAGCCCGAAGAATTCATCGGCGCAATGAGAGAACAGTCCGCCTCCCCGGATTCCGACCGTCATAGTATGCTTTCCGGGGCCTTAGCCTTCCTCTGCAATCCGAATAATCCTACCGGAAGACTGCTGAATAAAGGCGATATCAGGAAGATTGCGGAATCGGCAAGAGAACTCGGATGGCATCTGGTTGTCGATGAGGCTTTAATCGATTTCTGCCCGGGCAATTCGGTTATAGAAAACGTAGCGGATAATCCTTATCTGATCGTGCTGAGGACGCAGTCGTATTTCCATGCCCTTGCAGGACTGCGGATCGGATACGGCGTCTTCCCCCGCAGCCTTTCCGAACGGCTGCGGGCGGTCAGGGAACCGCTGACAGTAAACAGTCTCGCCCAGAGGGCGGCGGCTTTGGCAGTCAAAGACAGAGTATATAAACGAGAGACGCTCAAAGTTGTATCACAGGGGAAAAGGTTTCTTGAAAGGAGCTTCAAAAAACTGGGACTCGATTTTTTCCCTTCCGATGCGAACTTCTATCTTTTAAAAACCGGAAATGCGAATGAGATCGGCGTGGAGCTTAAAAGGAAAGGGATTCTGCTCAGGGACTTTTCAAATGTCAGGGGCCTCGGCAGCGGTTACCTCGGTATCGCAGTAAAATCTCATAAGGAAAATGCGATACTGATAAGGGAACTGACCGCCATCATTCAGAAATGACCTTCCGTAAGACTTGTTTATGCAAGAACGACAGGAGATACTAAAGCGCCCCACCGGACACGACAGAGTCCGTTCAGATAAGTTTTGCTGTTATGAGCAGTTTTTAAGGTAGCTGACAAAAATTATTCTGTATCTTCAAAAGGAACAAGAACATTTCTAACACCTGCTGATATGCACCTATCAGAAATAAAAATCGTTGAAGTGTTCATCCCGGAATAAATGCGCCGGGTTTTGTGTATGAAGAGACTTTCAAATCGGAATACATAGCTGGTTCCTAAAGCATCGTGTTTATTTCTTTTGTAAATGAAGGGATTCGGGTTCAAATTCAGCAATTGCGTTTGTTTGTAAACGCACTAAACAGGAAGCTCATGTCGAAAAAAAAGGAAAGCCGGTTATTTCTTTCAACCACGAGTATTGTCTTTTCGGAACTAAATTTCCCTCTCAATGTCTCCCTCCTATAACAAACACCCATAGCAATACCGCAGGATATGCAGAGTGTGTTTCGAATTGATTGATCCATCTCTGAGGCGTACAATTCGTATTCAACATCTTTAAGCTATGAGGCTTCAAGGTGGAGTTATTTGGGGCTATTTTCGGACCGTGAAGAGGATGTCCGGGTATTTCTAACACCTACACCCATTTAGAGGACACCCATTTAGAGGATGCCGCAAAAGTCATCGAAGGCTAAAAGTCATGATTATCAGGAGAATTGTTTAACGATACGGCTGACGCGCCGGGGTAAACATTTTGTAAAAAAACCGACCGGGCTTTGTCCCGGTCGGGTGTCAATGCTTTTCTTGGTGGTGCCATTGTAATCAACGTACTCGACACCCCAAAGATTATGAGTGTAGAGAAATGATTAGCTTTCTATTAAGAGCCCTTGCCACTCTATCGAGCAGTTCAAGTGATGGCATCCGCTTGTCCCGTGGACTCTCCAACCTTGAAATTACCTGTTGGGTGGTATTAATCTCCTTAGCGAGCTGTGCTTGCGAAATATGCTGAGCCTTTCTCAAAAGGACTATTTCCTGAGCAAGTATTCTCTTGGCTTCAGCTTTATCGAAGTAGATCCTAAATTCCTTGTCTTTCAGTTGCCGCTCAATATGTTTATCAAGATCACTTTTCATTTTTCTGCCTCCCTCAATTGTTTCATTCTCCTTTTTGCCGTTTCCATCTCATTCATGGGTGTTCTTGGAGTCTTTTTTAGATACGCATGGAGCAAAAACATTTCCTTTCCTTTCTGAACGACATAGAATATTCGGTGCTGATTGCCATGCGACTTTATTTTTAGTTCCCATAACTTGCCTTCTATTTGCCTGAATTCAACTCCTATAGCATCGGTTCCATGTTGCTGTACACCATTAAGCGTAGCGAGTATTTCTGCTCTTTCTTCCTTGTTGTCTATGTCATCAATGTATTTCTCCACAGGTGCTTTTCCTGATGGATTCCGCCAGTAATTAATGATAAATTTCATTGCTTTATTATACATCCATATGGATGTAGAGTCAACTTAGGGCTTCTTCGTCTACGATTTCCGCTCAAGATTATCAGTTGAAATACCCACTACTTGAAGGGCTTTATAATGTGTTGATAACAGGAAGAAATCTGCTCCGCGTGTTAAAACCTCTGATGCTCCGCAGGAAGTCTTCTTCACAAAAGACGCCTTGAATAGATTATTGCATAGGTCGGGCAAGAAACTGTACGGTTTCTTTTGGCAAAACATCATACTATTCAAACACCAATGTCTTCGTTCCATAACTCGGGAGAAGCCTTAATAAAGCGTGACATCAAGTCGATACATAAGGGGTCCTGAAGGACTTCAACTATTACCCCTTTTGATCGAAGGAGATCTTCTTCTCCCATAAAAGTCCTGTTCTCTCCAATTACCACTTTGGGAATACCGTAGAGCAAGATTGCTCCTGTACACATTGGACATGGTGATAGAGTTGTGTATAAAGTACATTCGCGATAAATAGTTGCCGATTGACGTCCTGCGTTTTCCAGGGCATCCATTTCTCCGTGGAGCACCACGCTGCCTGTCTGCACACGCCGATTATGCCCTCGCCCTATAATTCTGTTATGGAGAGCAAGGACAGCCCCAATTGGGATACCGCCTTCTTTTAGCCCCTTTTCTGCTTCCTCAATGGCTGCTTTCATGAATTCATTCATTATAGTTTTCTCCGAAGAAAATGGTGTATGCTCGTTTTTTCCTAACAATAATTATACTACCTTGGGCATATCATAAGAAGATTTCTCAACCTTGATTTTCTATAGGCATTAAAGGATTCTTAATTCAAACATCTTCTGCAGACTTCGGGAAGGAGCAAACCGGAAAGATAACTTCCTGTAATATTGCATAGGGAGTTTCATCTTGTTTTGCAAGAATTCACATAGAAAGGCGCAGATTTGGGCTCCACTGATATTTGAAGATTTTCGGTTCAAGTCCGCATTTTCAAGGCAGGGCAAATGCCAAATAGTTCAACCGCAAATAAATGTATGTAGTGAACTCCGCCATTTATGTTCGCATTGGCGGCAAGTTCATTCCGAACGATGGTTGGAATGGTCTAGAAAATTCATGTTTAGGAAAATCCATTGATTGTCCTCCATCGAAAAATGTGACACACTATTTTTTTGTCATCAGAAATGGAGCAAAACTGTGAAGAGTATGTTTTTATCCCTGTTGCCTCACGTAAGAATCTATACGAAGGGGGTATTCGTTGCCTCACCAAAAAACTATATGAAAGCAAATCAGTTTTGGGGATGATTCTTGCTCGTTTGTGAGAGGTGAAGGAGCCTGTCTTGAAGTTTTGTAATTTTTCTTCTCTGAGCAGCTGGATGGAGTTGAGCATATTGCTCTCTGAGCGTATGCTTCTTGGGTTCAGGCACAAATGATGACGCCAGCACCCTATCGGGATCTGGTGTTTCATCAATGTCCCAGGCTTTGTTAAAGACCTTCCTTTAAGCTCGTATTTCTTCCTCTCTCCGGCTTCAATAGCCGATCAATTGTTGAGGCGCTGATTCTTAATATCTTCTTCTTGATCTCTTTTGTGACCCTCAGTTCCTTGTGTTTGTGCAAGATGGTAAGCATTTCTTTAAGCATTGGCCGGAGCCGCTTGCCGCAGATACAATCCATGATTGCCCATATCAGTTTGAGGGGCTTTAAAACGTCATCACCGTAGATTCTCTGCCGCTGCCTTTTGTGTTTCTTGCGTATATCTCCAATTGCTCTGAGTTTGTTGTTTATCCATATCTTCCTGCCATGATTCTTCAACAAGTACGATGCGTAACATCGATCATATCCGGTGAGCTCTATAAATTCGTCAAGGATCGCGCCTTTCTTCTTCTTGGATGCCTTCTGATACCTTGCTGCTGTTATCCTCGTAGCTTTATGCTTCTCTTTGACCGTCAACCTCATCCCTGCCTCCTGCCGTTTTTGCAGTGACAGTACACGATTCTTTCGTATAGATTTTTAAATGAGGCAACGAATCGATTTTATATAGATTTTTGATGAGGCAATTCGAAAACTTGTTTTTCCATAGATTTGACTTTAAAATACCTCTAAAGGAGCAACCTCTTGAAAAGGCATAGTCTTCTTAACTTAGATTTCAGTATTTTTTTCTGATCCTGAACCATGTCCATCAGACAGTGGTTGAGAAGTGCCAATTTTGCCATTGAAGGCATACTCCACGCAGCTAAAACCCAGCGGCATATAAGATACCACTTCTTCATTGCAGCGGCTGTGCTCCTCCTCAGTTATATCCTGGGTGTCTCGCGCATTGAGTTTGTCATTATCGCACTTTCAGTAATCGCCGTTCTGCTTGCCGAGATGTTCAATACCGCAATCGAAGCGATAGTCGATATCGTATGCCCCGGGCATGACGATAAGGCACGCGTAGCAAAGGATATCTCTGCGGGCGCTGTGCTCGTTACGTCATTCGGTGTGGCTGTCATCGGATACATTATTCTGTTCCCCTATCTTCGGGATGCCTTCAGCAGGGGGCTCCATGTCACAAAACACTCCGATGAAGAGATCGCCATTATTTCGTTTATCATCGTGATAATTCTTGTCGTAATCACGAAGGCATATTTCGGGAGGGGAATTCCGTTACGCAGCGGAATGCCGAGCGGTCATGCGGCGCTTGCGTTTTCCGTATGGGTGGCGACGACCTATATCACCGAAAACTTCATCGTCTCACTCCTTTCTTTTATCGTTGCGGTAATAATCGCCCAAAGCAGGGTGATAACGAAGGCCCATACCGTATGGGAAGTCATCCTCGGCAGTCTTATGGGAGCCTCGGTGACATTCCTCCTGTTCAGGCTGTTTTCGTGAAAGCAGAAAATGATATATTAAAAAATGCGTAATCTCCGTGATGCCATAGTCGAACTTTACCGGAAGGCCGCTACTTCATTGCCTGCTGATGTCGAAGCTGGGTTGAGGCGCTCACTGGCGAGAGAAGAAAAGGGTTCGGCTGCGAGGGCCGCACTTTTAAAAGTTGTCGAGAATATAAAGCTGGCGAGAGACACCTCAAGGCCGATATGCCAGGATACCGGCGTGCCTGTATTTTTTATAAAAATACCTGCGGGGATCAGCCGGATGAAAATAAAAGATGAGATAATCAGTGCAACGCGTATCTCAACAAAAAAGATACCTTTAAGACCGAATGCAGTCGATATACTCACGGAAAATAATTCAGGTGATAATACAGGTATCGGCTTTCCGGTGATATATTTTGAAGAAACAGCAGGCAAACAGGTCACGATAGATCTTATGCTGAAAGGTGCGGGTTCCGAGAACATCGGGCAGTTATATAAACTGCCGCTTGCGGAACTTAATGCCGGAAGAGACCTGGACGGTGTGAGGAAGTGTGTTCTTGATGCCGTGTACAAAGCCCAGGGCAGGGGCTGCCCTCCATATGTTATAGGGGTGGGTATAGGCGCATCGAGAGACCAGGTAACAAGGCTTTCCAAAGAGCAGCTTGTCAGAGGCATTGACGATAAAAATATATTGAGAATTTTATGTGATACCGAAAAGAGGATACTTGCTGACGTAAATCGGCTCGGGATAGGGCCGCTGGGTTTCGGCGGGAAGACAACTGCCCTTGCAGTAAAAATAGGCATTAATCACAGACACCCGGCCTCGTACTTCGTGGACGTATCAATGTCATGCTGGGCGGACAGAAGGGCGGGGCTTTCAATTAAAATTCATAATTGAATATGCAAAAATTAGAAAGCAAAACAGTGTCGATTAAACTTCCCATGACGGGAGCGGCCGCGCTGTCCCTGCATGTCGGGGATATGGTTCTTTTAAGCGGACAGATTGCCACCGCACGGGATAAGGTGCATCAATTCCTGTTCAGGGAAAGGCCGCCTAAACAGCAGATACCGTTTAATCTCAGGGGAGCGGTGCTTTATCATTGCGGACCTATAGTTACGAAAACAGGCGCAGGATTTAAGTTTATAGCAGGGGGTCCGACTACAAGCATGAGGCTCGAAATGTACGAACATCGGATAATCTCTGACTACGGGATAAGAGCTGTGATGGGAAAAGGAGGCATGGGAAGGCAGACCCTTGATGCACTCAGGAAGAACGGCTGCGTTTATCTTCATGCCATCGGAGGCGCCGCTGTCTATCTTGCGGAAAAGATAAAAAAGGTTGCAGGTGTCTGGAAGCTTGAGGAATTCGGTATGACCGAGGCTATGTGGCTGCTGGAGGTTGAGAATTTCCCGGCAGTTGTAACGATGGATACCCACGGGAGAAGTCTCCACGAGGAGATCGATAAAAAGTCGTATAATACATTTAAAAAGCTTATCGGCTTCCGCTAGCCAAAACACTCCCTTCATAAGTTCTTCATATTCTCTTCATTAGTTCTTAATAATTTTCCTGTACTTTAATAGCATGTCTTTTTATGAAATACCTGCGGTATTCCCGGCCTTCAAGTTCTGTTTTTATGGAGGAGAAAACGTATGTTGAGAAGAAAACCATTCGTTGTCGCAGGGGTTTTTACCCTTATAGGTGTTATTGTCGGTCTCGGTGTATCTTCGCATTTTAATTTTCAGACAAAGGGATATACGGGCGAGAGAGGGGTTTCGCAGGAAGCGATAGATATACTCTCGAAAACCAATGAGGCTGTCTCCGAGGTTGTAGCCGCTGTAAAGCCCGCGGTGGTAAACGTGTCATCGAGAAAAACAGTGAAAAGAGGGGGCGTTCCTGCCCCGTTCTTCAACGATCCTTTTTTCAAAAGGTTTTTCGGCGATGAATTCGGGTCTTTCGGAGACCAGAGGGGATATAAGCAGTCGGGTCTCGGCTCCGGCGTAATCGTGGACAGGGCGGGCTATATCCTGACAAACAATCATGTGATAAGGGGCGCTGAGGAGATAAAGGTTACGCTATCCGACAAAAGGGAGTTTAAAGGCAGGGTAATAGGAGCAGACCAGAAGACAGACCTTGCTGTTATAAAAATCGATACCGACGACCTTCCTGTGATTAAACTCGGAGACTCTGATATATTGAAGACAGGAGAAATGGTACTGGCTGTGGGCAACCCGTTCGGGTTAAACCAGACTGTAACGTCCGGGATGGTGAGCGCTACGGGCAGGGCGAATGTAGGGGTTGCGGATTACGAAGATTTCATTCAGACCGACGCCCCCATCAATCCGGGAAACTCGGGGGGCGCCCTCGTGAATATCCGCGGAGAACTTGTCGGAATCAATACTGCGATATTCAGCACAACGGGCGGATATCAGGGTATCGGCTTTGCGATACCCAGCAACATGGCAAAAGCGGTCATGGAAAGTCTCATAAAAAAGGGGAAGGTTGTCAGGGGCTGGCTTGGAGTAACAATACAGCAATTAACTCCGGAACTCGCAAAACAGTTCAATCTCGAAGATAAGGCAGGAGTATTGGTTGGAGATGTCGTGGAAGGCGGTCCTGCTGAAAAGGCGGGGATAGAGAGGGGAGACGTGATCGTAGAGTTTGGTGGAAAGGAGGTCACGGACGCGACGAACCTCAGGAATATGGTAGCCGGTACTGCGCCGAACAGTGAGGTTGACGTCAAAGTGCTGCGTAACAAAAAGCCCAAAACAGTCGGGGTGAAAATTTCCGAGATGCCTTCAGAAGAACAGATTTTATCAAAGACTTTTGATAACCATCTGAAGGGAGTGAATATACAGGACGTTACACCTTCATTGAGGAAAAGCCTTAATATCCCGGGCCGCATCATCGGTGTCGTGATAACCGATGTCGACGATGAAAGCCCCGCCGCGGGCATCTTGATGCGGAGTGACGTTATTATGGAGATCAACAGGAACCGTATCGCCGACGTAAAGGAGTATGAACAGACTCTCTCGGGCATTAAGCCGGATGAGAGCATCCTTCTCCTGATATTCAGGAAGGGTTCGAGCCTATACATAACTTTGCCGGCAAGGTAGTGTTGAAAAAACGGATCGGATAAACATCCGGTGAAAGGACGGATATATGAAAACTTATAAGTGTAAACAATGCGGCAATGCTACACGCCAGGAGGATGCAATTTGTGTCGTATGCAGGATAGGCCTTACAGCGATGCATGCAGAATTGGTTGATTTGATCAAAAAAGATAAGAAAAGGAAATATCAACTTCTGAGACACGAGGCGTAATTTTTGAGGGAACGGATTAACCCGGAGCACCTATAAGCAGTACGCCGGGGATAGAGTTTTTGAGCTTATTCTCAGTCCCGGATTAATTCGGGACCGCTCTATGAGTCGTAGACCGAGGGTTTTGCCTCTTTATTAGCAGAGTTTTTTTACTATCGGCAAAAGAATCCGATCAAATACTCTATCCCCGATTTTTATCTCCTGCTTTATGGATAATCGGGGTTAAGGATTATCTCCGTAATTCAGGTACGTTCCTCCTCCGTTCTGTTTTCTGATCTCTATGCTTACATCGAAAGCTTCCTTCATGAGATCTCTGTTCAGGACATTTTCGGGCCTGCCTATGCCGAGAACCCTTCCGTCTTTAATCAGTATAACCTTTTTGAACTGCAAAGCGATATTGACGTCGTGAAGCGCCATGATAACGGAGATATTTTTCGTATCTTTGAGTTCCTTCAACAGACGATGAATCTCGAGTTGGTATTTAATATCGAGGTTTGCCAGCGGTTCGTCAAGCAGCAGTAAGCCGGCTCCCTGCAGCAGAGTCATTGCTATAAAAGCCCTTCGCCTTTCCCCGCCGCTCAGGTTTGCAAGATACGACTCCGACTTATCGAGTAGGCCGACGAGGTCCAATGCCTCGTCAACAGAGATTTCCGGAGGAATATCGTACGGATAAAGCCCCATGCCTGCAAGCTCCCTGACTTTAAAGGGGACGTTTATATCGAGCAGTTGCGGCAGATAGCACAACAGCTTTGCCCTGTCCCTGTTGCCGTAGAAGGCGAGTTCTTTGCCCCAGAGCTTTATATGACCGACGGAGGGCTTCAGTATCCCGCTTGCAAGTTTAAGAATAGTGGATTTTCCGGAACCGTTCGCACCGAGAAGGCCGATGAACTCTCCGTTTTCCACGGAGAATGTCATGTCACGGATGAGCGGTTCAGTTCTGAAATACCGGAAGTCCACGCCGCCGAGTTCGAGTATCGGTTGACTATGATCCGAGGACATCTTTCTTCCTCAAAAGGTAAAGGAAATAAGGCGAACCGATAACGGCAGTTATAATGCCCGATGGGATTTCCATCGGAGGCGCAATCGATCTGCCGATGAGGTCTGCGCCGCACAAAAATGCTCCGCCCGAGACAGCGGAAACCGGGATGACAGAACTGTTGTCTGCGCCGATGACAAACCTCACGATATGAGGGACAAGAAGGCCTATAAAGCCGATTGTGCCGCCGAGCGATACGGATGCCGAAGTCATAAGAGCAACAGATACGAAGAACAGCAGCCTTTCCCTGTGGGCGGAGAATCCGAGGCTGTGCGCGAGGTCGTCTCCAAGCATAAGCGCATTAAGCGCCTTCGACCTGGAGATGGATATGTAAATCCCTGACAGGATGAAAACCAGGCCATATGGAATCAGAGACCAGTCAGCTATCGAGAGGTCTCCGAATGTCCAGAGCACAGCCCTTCTGATACCCTCGTAGGAGGAGACGCTGATGAGCAGCATTAACAGCGCATAGAAGAGGAAACTTAATCCGACACCTGCGAGCAGAAGCCTTTCAGGCAAAAGCCTTCCCTTCTTCCAGCCGAATGCGCCGACCAGTATGCTAACAACCGAGGCGCCGAAAAAGGCGGCAAGCGGTATGGTAAATTTCCCGAGGACATACGAGCCCGTTAAAAGGCCGAAGGCGGCTGCAAGGGCTGCACCGCTCGAGATGCCGAGTATGTAAGGATCTGCAAGGGGATTTCTCAGCATGCCCTGGAGTACGGCACCCGATACCCCGAGTGCGGACCCCATGAGGAACGCAACAAGCACCCGCGGAAGTCTGATGGAGAGTAATATTTCTTTTTCAGCGCCCTGCAAAGTGAAAGGATTTATTGTATTCTGGCCGAAAAACAGCGAGGCTAAAAAGATGGAAGCGGAAGTTACGGCAAGGAGGAATAATTTTATCTTAGACATGCAGACATCTCCCCGATACCTTTAACGACCCTCGGCCCCATCCTGTAGAGATCATCGCTGAGGAAAAAGACTTTTCCGTTTTTGACAGCAGGGACTGCAGCGATTTTTTTTAAAAGTCCCTGGGACATCCCCTTGATGTCGGTATGACCCTTTCCGATAAAAATGACATCGGGCGCCTGCCGGATGACGGCTTCCATGGAATATTTCGGATAGGATACAGCGGCCTGCGATGCGATATTTGTATGTCCGAGGACGGTGATAACGTCGTCTATCGCAGTGCCGGGACCGGCGACGATCAAAGGCTCAGGCCATACGATAAAGAGGACTTTCTTTTTCGACGCAGGTCGTGACGAGAACGCCGGACGCTTGACGGCCGCTTCGATCTCCTGTGCAAGGGCATACGCCTTTTCTTTTCGGCCGAGCGCAGAACCCATGTCCCTTATGCCTCCGGGAAGATCCTTGAGTTTCCGGGCTTTAAACACATATGTCCTGATCTTTAACGAACGCAATCTCTCTTCAAACTCCCTGGGATTTCCGTCGGTAGTCATTGCGACGATATCGGGCTTAAGCTTAACTACCGCTTCCAGAGACGGATTTGACATACCGCCGACCCTTGGTTTTTTCTTTGTTTCTTCAGGTTTATCACAGAAAATTGTAACCCCGACGACTCTGTCGCCGAGCCCTATGGCGTAAAGGATTTCTGTTAAATTCGGTGCAAGGGAAATAATGCGGTTCGGCGGTTCGGCGGATACTGCCGGCGCCGGCAGTAATAAGCAGACGACCAGTGCAAGATATAAAAAGTGGAGTCCTGGAATGTTCATTCGTAAATTTTACCTGTTTGAACTCAAAAATCACAAAAACCTTATTGTGGCAAAGCAGTATGGAGTATTATATACTCAATCGAGTAAGATCGGGAGAAAACAGAAAAACGAAATAGAGTATGAACAATCACAATACCGATAAATTAATCCATGAACTCTCCGGCCTCTGCGGCGTATTGCCCGAATACTGGGACATGTTCGGGAAAAGGCATGTAACTTCGCCCGACACAAGGAAAGCTGTTCTGAGGGCGATGAAACTCAGGATCGATACAGACGATGAAATTGTGAAGGAGATCAGGGAGAGAAAGTCGCAACCATGGAAGAACATTATGGCACTCGTTCACGTCATATCAGTCAGCGCCCAACCCCTTTCGGTTCCGCTGTTTATTCCCGTGGGGGAAGGAGCAGAATCAAAACTTGTCGTTACGTGGTCTCTCAGAGATGAAAAAGGAGATGAGACCGCGTCCCGGGTTTCCGGCGATGCGCTGTATATCCTTGAACAGCAGCGGATCGACAGCCTGAGATATATCAGGGTAAATCTGGACATCGGAAACAGGGATATCGGCTATTATTTCCTGGATGTTGAATGCAGGCATCCTGAAAGTAACTTTCAGGGAGGGCTTGATAAACTGCAGAAGAGATCGAGGATTATCGTTGTTCCTGACACCTGCTATATTCCCCCCGGACTGGAAAATGGGCGGGCATGGGGCCTGTCGACCAACCTCTATGCAATCCGCTCGGAAAGAAATCCGGGTTCGGGGGATTTCAGCGACCTCAGGGAGATTATTAAATGGGTAGCTGCTTTAAAAGGCAGCTTTGTGGGGATCAATCCCCTGCATGCCATTCCGAATACAAAACCGTTCGGCGTGAGCCCGTACGCTCCCATAAGCAGACTGTATAAAAATTTTATTTACATCGACATCGGAAAGATATCTGAAGTCGCGGAATCGGAGGGACTGAGAAAAGTTATATCATCCGGGAGATTTAAAAAGGAAGCGGACGTCCTCATAAAAGAGGATTTTATTGATTACGAAGGGGTGGCGCTGCTGAAGAAGAAAATTCTCAGGAAAGCGTTTGATATCTTCCAGGCGATCCATTATAAAAGGAATACGAAACGGGGCAAAGAATTCAGGAAGTTCGTTTCAGAAGAAGGCGATGCCCTTGAAGGGTATGCCCTTTTTATGGCCCTTCGGGAACATATGATGAAAACGAAGAATGTCTTTGCATGGCAGGACTGGCCGCGGCAATACCATGAAATATCAGGAAAAGCGGTAAGGAAGTTCAGGAAGGCGCATGTCGTGGAAATTCTCTTTCATCAGTATGTGCAGTGGCTTATCGAGACTCAGATGGAAGGCATCTCCGGCGATGCGAAAAATTATGGAATGGAGATAGGGCTTTATGACGATCTTGCTATTGGATCTGTCGGCGGCGGGAGCGATGTATGGAGTTATCAGGATGTTTTTGCGGCCGGATGCGATGTCGGCGCGCCTCCTGATGATTTCAGCCCGGACGGACAGAAATGGGGTTTCCCTCCCGCGATACCGGAAAAATTAAGAGATACCGGATATGAATTGTTCATCCGGACGATAAGGAAGAATATGAAACACGCCGGGGCGATAAGGATAGACCATGCGCTCGGCCTCTTCAGACTTTTCTGGATACCCGACGGTATGAAACCAAAAGACGGCGCCTATGTCGGTTATCCCTCGGATGACCTTCTCGGAATCATCGCCCTGGAGAGTGTCAGAAACAAAACCCTGGTGATCGCAGAGGACCTCGGCACCATAGGCGAAAATGTCAGAGAAGAGCTCAGGAGGTTCGGGATGTTCTCTTACCGCCTTTTTTACTTCGAAAGAAATTATCCTGACCCGTCTTTCCTTACCCCTGACAAGTATCCGGATACAGCGCTTTGTGCGGTGACGACTCATGACCTGCCGACTCTCTCCGGCTACTGGAAGGGCAGGGATATCGAGGTTAGAAAAGAAACAGGCAAATACGCGGACGAAAACCAGTGGCTTCAGCAACGCCGTGAAAGGGAAAGGGACAAAGGGCTTATCCTTGCCGCCTTGAAGTCTCAGGGAATCCTGCCTGATGAATACCCTTCCGATCCCTCGATGGTTCCTGAAATGAACCCTGAATTATGTATGGCGATATATGAATATCTTGCCCGGACACCGTGCAGACTGATGCTCGTCAGCCTTGACGACGTCATCGGCGCACTGAATCAGCAGAACATGCCGGGGACGATAGACAGCCATCCGAACTGGATACAAAAGACACCGCTGACGCTTGAGGAGATGATGAAAGACAGGAGGTTTTTTGAACTATCCGATATGTTAACCAGAGGGGGTTATTTCGGATCAGAAAAATTTGCCTCGTTCAAAGCTTTGCGTTAGAATAAGGATACCCTCTTGAATAAACCCGAATATCGTATAAAATATGAGGCAGATATGCTGAAAAACCTTTTAATTCGACAGGATAACCTCCACATTCATATAAACGTACTTTTCATGTTTGGTGAATTCTGATAAATGTTCGACGGCCTGACTGAAGTGCTGTGAGGTGTCTCAGAAAAAGCTTTTTCATCATATCTGCCTCACGAATTGGATGAATGTTATGCAACTGATAGGTTAAATACATTTTCCCGGAGGTATTATGGCACATCTGAAGGTTCTTGCATTGGTCCTTGCAGGGGGAAAGGGTGAACGGCTTTTCCCGCTGACTGCGTTCAGGTCGAAACCGTCAGTCCCTTTCGGCGGCAGATACCGGATAGTCGACTTTGTCCTGAGCAACTTTGTCAATTCGCATATTTACTCCATATATCTTCTCGTGCAGTATAAATCCCAGTCGCTGATCGAACATGTAAGAATGCACTGGAACCTGTCATCCGTTGTAAAAAGCCACTTCGTTACCGTTGTCCCGCCGCAGATGCGTATGGGACCCGAATGGTTTCAGGGAACAGCTGATGCGGTTTTCCAGAATATCGGCCTCATCCAACAGCACAATCCGAAACTCATTATCATATTCGGCGCGGACCATATCTACAGAATAGATATCCGGCAGATGATGGATTTCCATCTTGAGCGGGAGGCCTTTGTGACTGTTGCCGCACGGCCCGTGCCGGTCGAACTGGCATCATCGTTCGGCGTCATTGTGACAGATGAAGCCGGACGGATTGTGGGATTTCAGGAAAAACCGAAAAAGCCGGCGCCTATGCCGAACGACCCGACCCGTGCATATGTTTCCATGGGTAATTATATCTTCAATAAAGACATATTGCTGGAAGCGTTGGGAAGGGCGCAGAGGAAGAAACAGCATGATTTCGGAGCGCATGTTATCCCGGATCTGGTCAATACCGGCAAGGTGTTTGCATATGATTTTGCAACCAATGTCATTCCCGGAACAAAGCTTTATGAAGAGAAGGGTTATTGGCGCGACGTAGGAACGATATCCGCAATTTTTGATGCGCATGCCGATATGCTGGGAGGAAAGCCTCTCTTCGAACTCGACAACGACCAATGGCCTATTCATCCGTCAGGGTATGAGGGTCCTGCGACGAAGATCCTGAGAGGCGATATACGGAACAGCCTGATTGCAGAGGGATGTAAGATTCAGAAAGCTAAAATCCGGAACTCCGTGATCCGGAGCGGCGTGACGATCGAAGACGATGTGACCGTGGAGGACAGCTTGATTATGGACCACGTGATTCTGAAGAAGGGGTGTAAACTCAGGAGGGTGATCGTGGACAAGATGAATATTATTGACGAGGGGGTGCAGATCGGATTCGATCCCTCAAAGGACCGCTTCCGCTGTCACATAGATGCATCGGGAATCGCTATTGTGCCGAAAGGCGGTTTGCTGATAAAAGCTTCGAGATAGCCTCGTTCCATCCGGCGGGACCGATGCCGTGTGCTTTTACGAGTTTCGGGACATTAATGCGGGAGTCGTAATTTCCGTCGGACTTTTGTACGATAACAGGAATATCTGCTTTTTCGAGCATGGGAATATCATTGGGACTGTCTCCGACGGCAACCGATAAGATTTCGCCCGTTTGCTTTTTATACAATTCAATGAGGACTGATACAGCTTTCCCTTTGTCGCTGTCGCCGAGGATATGATAGAACCTCCCCTGGGTATAATGAAACCCTTCTGCCCTGATCGCCTTCAGAAGATGCTCTGTTTCCTGTTCGCTTCCTTTAAAAATAAACGGTTCATCGAAATCCCGCTCCTGTGCCATCGCCGCCTCTTCGCAGCTCATATTCGATACCCCGGCTACTTCCCGAACCGTCATATCTCCAAAACCCTTCACTGCAAAGCCTTTTCGGCGAAGTCCGGCTAATGCCGCCCGCAAATCTTTATAAGGAGAGCCGAGTAGAATAAGATCATATTCCCGGGTCTGCAGAATTTGAAATTCGAAATCCGAAATTTGAAATCCGAAGTATCCCCTGGGAATAAATATCCCTCCTCCGTTTTCGGATACAAAGGGGTGGAGGTTGTGGAGTTTCTCCCTGTAATACTCTATCTCTTTTCTCGTCTTGCTTGAACAGATTATGAGGGGGATGTCCCTCTGCTTCAGCAACTCAAGAGCAGGCAATGCCTGATCAAAAGAATATGTAGAGGCATCAAGCAGGGTGCCGTCGAGGTCCGTAAAGACTACAAATCCGCTCATTCGATAATCGTTATCTGGATATCCATGACATTTGTTCCCGTAGGGCCTGTTATCAGGAGATCGCCGGTCTTTTTGAAGAAATTGTACGAATCGTTGTTCTTCAGATATTCATGAGGATCCAACCCCTTAGCCCTTGCCTTCCTGACGGTAGATCCGTTAACAGTCGCTCCGGCTGCATCTGTGGGCCCGTCTGTTCCGTCGGTCCCCGCAGAGAGGAGGGTGATCCTGTCATATCCGTCTATCTCCATTGCAAACGCAAGCGCCAGTTCCGTATTCCTTCCTCCGAGGCCGTCTCCCCTGACGGTAACCGTTGTTTCGCCTCCTGAAAGCAGACACGTCGGCTTTCCGTAATGCCGGTCTTTGCGGGTCGGGACCGCCTTTCGAGCAAGCCATTTGGCGGTTTCTGCGGCTTCGCCGGAAATTTCCGTGGAAATAATTTCCGTATTGAACCCCAGGAATTCCGCTTTTTCCCTTGCGCCTTCCAGCGCTTTTCTGTTGCTTCCGATGATGATGTTATCGACCTTCCGGAAGACCGCGCTGCTCTCTTTCGGCGTTTCAGGTATAAGACCGCCGGCACCGTTGCGAAGAATCTCATAAATACTCCGGGGAATCTTCTCAAGGAGCCCGAATTTTTCCAGAACTCTCAGTGCATCGGCATATGTTGAGGAATCAGGGGATGTGGGGCCTGAAGCGATTAAGTCAACCCTGTCACCGATGACATCAGAGAGTATCAGGGAGAGCACCCGCGCCGGGTAGGCAATCTCCGTGAGTCTGCCGCCTTTGACACTTGAGATATGCTTTCTCACAGTATTAAGTTCATGTATATCCGCCCCGGCTTTCAGGAGCAAATCCGTAACAGTCCGCTTTTCATAAAGCGTTATCCCTTTAAACGGCGAGACGAGTAGAGCTGACCCCCCGCCTGATATGAGACACAGCACTAGGGTTTTATCATCTGCATTGGATAAAAGGTTTATTATTTCGTTTGTGCCTGTCAGGCCGTTCTCATCAGGCAACGGATGTCCCGCCTCATGTACTTTTATCCCTGACGGGTTATCGCTGCAGTGTCCGTATTTCGTGATAACAATAGCGGCATCAATGGGCACGGAAAGATTACCTTCAATCGACATCGCCATCCGGCATGCCGCTTTGCCGAAGCCGATGACATAGAGTTTCCTGCAATTGCAGCGCTGATAAAGAGAGCGGATTATTTCCGCATGCCGGGCGGTCGATTTGTAAGGGTCGACTGCCTGCAACGCAGCGTTAAAAAGTTCTAAAAGAAGACGTTCTCGGCTTCTCATGGTATAATTATAGTGTCCTTTTAGGTTTTGCTCAAACTGCGCTTCAATTGTTTCGGAAATTGCATTAATCCAAAAAATGCATTTACAAATAAAAGCGAGAGGGCATATGTGCAGAAAGAGCTTTCATATCGCCTCCTTTGTGAGACATGAGCATACAAGTTTACCTTTCATGTTTTCATGCAAAACTAGGAGATTACACATATTGCCAAATTGCGATTCTGAAAGGTTTTTCTGTGCATATGCCTCGTAACAATTGTATTTCCCGGATTAATGAAAATCTCTGAATGGCGATAACTGGATTTATCAGTAAGGGAGGTATTCTATGGCGGATTTTTATCAGACAGGGGTAATCGCAACACTGCACCGGCTTGGCAGGATTGACATCGAGAAGATTGAGGCGGAGTTGACATGGTATGCGGAAGAAAGGCCGATTGCACTCGTCCTGCCGTCTCTTTACAGTGAGCTTGAGGGAGATGCACTGAAAGGCATTGTAAGGGAATTAAAAGAGGTGAAATATATTAAGGAGATCGTTGTCACGCTCGGTCCTGCATCTGAGGAGGAATTCAAATATGCGAAAGAATTTTTCTCTGTTCTACCCCAAAAAACAAGGATTATATGGAATTCCGGCCCGAGGGTGGAGTCGATTTATAATGCAATCGAAGCTGCCGACCTTCCCATCGGCGAACCGGGGAAGGGTCGTTCTGCCTGGATGTCTTACGGCTATGTATTATCGCAGCTGGAGTTTTCAGCGATCGCACTCCACGACTGCGACATAGTCACTTACAGCAGGGACCTGCTTGCCCGGTTGTGCTATCCGGTAACGAACCCCAATCTGGATTACGACTTCTGCAAGGGGTTTTACAGCAGGGTAACCGACAGGCTTCACGGAAGGATGACGAGGCTCCTTGTAACGCCTCTTATCCGGTCGCTCCAGAAAATACTGGGTTTTTTGCCTATACTGGTCTTTTTTGACAGTTTTCGATATCCGCTGGCAGGCGAGTTCTCGATGGATGTTGATCTTGCGAGGGTGAACAGAATTCCCGGCGACTGGGGACTTGAAGTCGGGGTTCTCGCAGAGGTTTACAGAAATACTTCGTCGAGAAGGGTTTGCCAGGTCGATATTGCTGAAAATTATGAGCACAAGCACCAGGACCTCTCTCCGGAGGATGCGTCAAGAGGTCTGTACAAAATGTGTGTCGATATATGCAAGTCAATTTTCAGGACACTCGCTTCAGAAGGAATAGTGTTTTCGGACGGCTTTTTCAAAACACTGGTGCCCACTTACGTGAGAACGGCGCAGGACATGCTGAAACGTTACGAGGACGACGCTGCCGTCAACAGTCTTTTCTTCGACCGCCACGAGGAGAGCCTTGCGGTGGAGACGTTCACTAACGGGATAAAAAAGGCTGCGGAGACGATCACCGAAGACCCTCTGGGTGTGCCTCTCATCTCAAGCTGGGACAGGGTGACATCTGCAGTGCCTGATATTCTTGATCGAATCAGAAAAGCGGTGGACGAGGATAATAAACCCTGACGTTGTGTAAAATATGAGGCAGATTGGATAAATAAGCAATTTTTTAATGCGGAGGGAAAAATGAAGAAGGTATCGGCCGGTATCCCTGTCAAATGAGAAATATTCTGATAGGATTCGTCGTCGTACTGATCATATTTACTGTCATCCGGAGCAATTTCATTGTGCCCGGGAGTCCTGAAGATATTTCACCGGACACACAGACGTGCAGAGAAATATGCGGTACCGTAAAGAAGGGAGAAACCCTTTTCGATATCTTCAGGCGATACAGTCTTGATGTGGGTGATCTTCTGAAACTGGGAGAAGCCTCTGCCGAAATCCACGGATTACGGCACTTGTACCCGGGGCGGACATATAAAATTACCGTCGATGAGAACAACCGGATAGATTCCTTCGACTATTGGATTGATGAAGATAACATGCTGAGCGTTAAGCGCTCCGGAACAGGGTTCTCCGCGGAAAAGGTGTGTGTCGAGTATGAAAAAAAGATCCTGCACCTGGGCGGCGTCGTACAGGACAGCCTGATCGCATCCATGGGCGACGGCAGAGAGCGGGTAATGCTTGCTCTGAGTTTGTCGGATATTTTTGCATGGGATATGGATTTTACCTCCGACCTGAGGAACGGGGACACGTATAAGGTAGCGGTTGAGGGATACTACCTGAACGGAGAATTTAGAAAATACGGAGACATACTTGCGGCAGAATTTGTCAACAGCGGGGAAATATATAATGCATACAGATTCGAAACCGACGGCGAAACCGGCTATTTCGACGCCGACGGCAGATCACTGAAAAGAGCATTTCTCAAGGCGCCTTTAAATTTCAGACGTATCAGCTCACATTTTTCCCGCAGCCGCTTTCATCCTATTCTGAGGATATACAGACCGCACCACGGTCTTGACTATTCTGCTCCCGCAGGAACTCCTGTTTCCGCTGTCGGCGGAGGGACAGTGATATTCTCCGGACACAGGCAGCAATACGGGAAACTTGTGATTATAAGGCATACCAACGGCTGGAAGACCTATTATGGTCATCTTTCCAGAATTGTAAAGGGTGTGAGAAAGGGCGGGAAAATTATTCAGGGGCAATTGATCGGATTTGTAGGGTCCACAGGGCTTGCAACAGGGCCCCACCTCCATTATGAGTTGAGGGTCAGCAATAAGCCGGCCAATCCTCTGACGGTGAAAATGCCGCGGGGCAAGGCAGTACCAAAGACGCTGATTGCGGAATTCAGGATTTTTAAGAATCAAATGGATACGCGGATTGCTTCAATCGCTGTCCCCCGTTATACTGCAATCGAAAAAAGGGAGAAGACCGGGACATAAGGCATATGACCCACGATCAGGAGGAGCAGGATGGAAGAAAAGACGATGTTTGAATTCATGCAATGTATAAGCCTGCTGAAGGCAACGGGCAAGAAAGCCAAAGGCCTTCGGGAGTTGCGGGACAGAATAAGCGATGTAAGCGATGAAAGCATATTTCACCATACCTACCAGTATTTCCTTAAGGGTCATATTCTCGAATATACCAACGACTTCGCACAGTGGACGGGAGAAAGTCTTGAGGAAAATGCCCTGTCGGAAAGACTTTCGAATACGGATCTGTATGCTTTTAAGGACATTAACAGCCTGAGGCATGAACTCATAAAGGTGATCGACGAGCACCTTGACCTGTTTCCGGAACCGAGGGAGGCGATGCCGACGGATGAGTTTTACTTCAATGAAACAGTGACATTCGTATTTCCTGTCGGTACAAGGGCCCGCAATCTCGCAGAGTTTCTTACTGCGTTCAGATATCTCGATGCGGCTTCCATCTATTATCATTTTTATGAAGCAAGAATGCGTTTGGGGGGCGGGATTGACGATTTTTCGAGATGGATCGAGGAGGTCTTCGGAAAAAAGGAACTTGCCGGCAGAATAAGGGCTATAGATCCCTTTATGCACAATCTGGAGGAGATAAAAAAACACATTATTGAAGAAGTTGAAGAAGAAGTAAGAAAAGATATGGAGGTAATAGACCGGTGTTTGATCAGTATATAGGAATATCGCCGAAAAGTGACCTGATACTCCTTCAGACGCTGGGAGAGAAGCTGCATAAGAGGACATTCCTCCATATTAATTCCACCCGTGAAGGGGGAGGGGTTGCCGAGATTTTGCAGAGAATGATTCCGATGCTCGGAGAACTGGGGATTCAGGCGCGGTGGGAAGTGATTGAAGGGGATGCAAAATTTTTTGACATTACAAAAAAGATCCACAACGCCATACAGGGCAATATCGAGGATATTACCGAAGAGATGTGGCAGCACCACTATGAGATCAACAAAAAAAATGCAGGAAAACTCAACCTTGAAGCTGATGCCGTCCTGATACACGATCCACAGCCTGTTCCCCTCATAGAATTTAAAAAAACAGGCGTATGGCTGTGGAGATGCCACATAGATGTATCGAGTCCGCAGGAGGAGGTTTGCGATTACCTTACCCGGTATTGCCGGAAATATGATGCTGCCATTTTTTCTGTTGCGAAATTTGCGCGGGCTTTCCCGATAGATGAGTTTATCGTATCGCCTTCGATAGACCCTGTGAGCGAAAAAAATAAAGAGTTGACCAGGGATGAGATCGGCTCAATATTGGAAAAATTTCAGATAGTCGCAGACAGGCCCATTATCCTGCAGGTTTCCAGATTCGACAGGTTCAAGGATCCCATAGGAGTTATAAAGGTATACCGCCTTGTCAAAAAATATAATGACTGCGTTCTTGTTCTTGCCGGGAGCCCTGCTACAGATGATCCTGAGGGCGAAAAGGTGCTCGATGAGGTAAGGGAATATGCAGCGAATGACCCCGATATATCCATCCTTTTATTGCCGCCTTTCAGCGACAGGGATATCAATGCATTGCAAAGGTCTGCGACTGTCATCCTGCAGAAATCTCTAAGGGAAGGGTTCGGACTTACTGTTTCCGAGGCGATGTGGAAGGGGAAACCGGTCATAGGGGGAGCTGTCGGCGGCATTCCTCTCCAGATAATACATGGAGTTACGGGCTTCCTTGTTTATTCGGTTGAGGGCGCTGCATTCAGGGTAAGGCAACTCCTGAATAATCCCGTAATGGCAGAAGAGATGGGAGAAAAGGCAAGAGAGCATGTGCGGAAAAATTTTCTAATCACGAGACAGATGAGGGACTATCTGTCTGTCTGGTATGCCATGGAGAATAAGGGCAGGAGTATTCTGGAACTATAGGTTGAGAACGACAGAGGACCGGAGGCCGGCTCATTTTTCGACCAGGCCGCAGAAGAGTTTTCTAAGGATTTTATCGTCAATTCTTTTCATCAATTGTTCTTCATATTCATCGGATGGATCGATTGTCTTCATTTGTCCGGGGTCTGTTGATATGTGCTCTTGAGTCACTAACTTGGCACAGTAATTATCACCTATTTCATAATGTAAGCCTTTGTTGCGCTCAAGCCAACGACTGCACTCCTCGTGAGTGCCGATGTGCAGGAGAATCAAATTAGAGCCTTTCTTCGCACAAATAAGTCTGTAGCCATTCCCCAAGTCGTATTTGATACCACGGCTGATTCGCAACTCGCCTTTTCTGGTCAGTCTGCCAACTTTGAGAGAATTCTCTCTCCCTTTCTCTAAAACTCTCTGTATGATCTTTTCAGCTTTCTTAGCTGCTGACAATGCAGAGCCGCCTCTATCACGAATTGTGCTTAGAGACTGCTCAAACTTGGGATCACGATGGACATAATGAATCATGCATTCTCCATCTCATTTCTTCTATTAAAATTTTAAATCGATATTTTCGATAAGTAAAATAGCTAATAGTAATGATTAATAGAATAATCATAGATCGAACTTCCGGTTTCACTAATGAAAGGCTTTTGCAGTTGTCGAGGATATCCTTGTTTTATAAATTTCCCGATTAAATGAGTACCTGAATCTTGCACTATAAAAGAATAAACCATAAGGGTTACCCTGTAAAATAAAGGATTCCAGCAAGAATCTTAAATTACAGGAGGTAACCCAAATGGTTAAAAGACAAAATAAGGATAACGCGGGG